>Ga0207137_1039_pt1 | contig 35872 bp, 23 predicted proteins | sample Alteio_BWMinHeat_9_FD_153572 | JGI IMG/M metagenome (GOLD analysis project Ga0207137, IMG submission 153572) | Enriched cells from forest soil in Barre Woods Harvard Forest LTER site, Petersham, Massachusetts, United States -... | ecosystem: Environmental > Terrestrial > Soil > Temperate forest >...
GGATGTGGCGGACCTCGGCGTCAGTGCGGATCTCGACGCCGGCCTCGCGTGCGGATTCGGCGAGGGCGCGGGTGAACGAGCCGAGTCCTCCGCGGGGGAAAGAAGCGGGGCCGACAGGATGGGAATCCGCGGCGGCACGAAGAAGAAGAACGGCAGTGGAACCCGCTGACCAGGGACCGAGCGCCGTGCCGAAAATTCCCCGGGCAGCAATGGCCGCGCGAATCAATTCTGTTTCGAAAAACTCCGCGACGAAATCAGCAACCGCCATAGGGCTCCAGCGAAGAAGGTCGAAGATGCCTTTCTTGCCGAGGCCGCGAATGCTGCGGCCGGACTTGAACAGATTCCAGAAATCCTCGGGCGTCGGCATGTCGATGGCGGGCGGCGTGATGGAAAGAAGCTGGCCAAACACGGCGGCAGTTTGCTCGAGGGCGGCGGCGAATTGCATGTACTTCTGAGCGTCTTTCGCGGAGAGATGCGCGATGCCGCCGGAGGTTTTGGCGTGATCGTCGTAAAAGAGGAGCGCGCGGCCGTCAGGGGTGGGCGCGAACACGCGTGGGTCAGGCCGGAGGATTTCGCAGCCAAATCTTTCGAGTTGCATGTCGCGCGCGATGTCAGCGCGGAGAGGGCCGAGAGTATGCGCGAGCGTGGAAGCGTGAAAGCCGGGATGGAATTCCTCGGTGATGGCGCCGCCACCCACAAATTCGCGGCGCTCAAGGACTAGAGGCTTGAAACCGCCCTTTGCCAGATAGAACGCGCTGACGAGAGCGTTGTGACCTCCGCCGATGAGAACCACGCGCTGTCCGAGAGGCATGGTCAATTGCTCTTTCCGTTGCGGGAGCGCGATGCGAAGGTTCCCTTCCAGTCTTTCAGAATCACCTGGCTGGCGATGCGGCCGTTGGCGCCCATGATGCCGCCGCCGGGATGCGTGGCCGAGCCGCACATGTAGAGATTGTCGATGGGAGTGCGGTAGTAGGCCCAACCGGGAACGGGTCGCAGAAAGAAAAGCTGCTCGAGAGAGAGTTCGCCCTGGAAAATGTTGCCTTGCGTGAGGCCAAATTCGCGCTCGAGATCGAGGGGAGTGAGAACCTGGCGGCCGATGATGATGCTCTTGATGTTCGGCGCGAATTCGGAAAGCGTGTTGACGACGTTGTCGCCGAACGCTTCGCGCTGCTCGTCCCAGTTACCTTCGGCAAGTTTGTAGGGCGCGTACTGCACGAAGCAAGAGAGGACGTGCTTGCCGGGAGGCGCGACCGAAGGATCGGTGAGACTGGGAATGACCATGTCAATGTAAGGCCGGCGAGAGTAATGGCCGTACTTGGCGTCGTCGTAGGCGCGCTCCATGTAATCCAGGCTGGGGGAGATGGAAATTGCGCCGCGAAGATGCGCGCCGGGTCCGGGAAGGCAGCGGAAATCGGGGAGGGCATCGAGAGCGAGATTAACTTTGCCGGAAGAGCCGCGGAACTTGTAGCGGCGGACCGCTTCGAGAAAATCAGCGGGGAGCTCGGCGGGCTCGAGAAATTTTTCGAAGGTCAGATGCGGATCGACACTCGAAGAGACGACGTTGGCGGAGATCTCTTCGCCCGATTGGAGAACGACGCCAGTGGCTCGGCCGTTCTTCGCGAGAATCTTGCCCACGGGAGCTTTGGTGCGAATTTCGACGCCGGCTTCGCGCGCGGCGGAGGCGATGGAGTTGGAGATGGCGCCGGTGCCGCCGCGGCTGAAGCCCCAGGAACGGAATGCGCCGTCAATTTCGCCCATGTAGTGATGCAGCAAAACGTAAGCGGTGCCGGGGGAGCGGACGCCGAGAAACGTGCCAATGATGCCGGAGGCGGACATCGTTGCTTTGAGCACGCCCGTTTCGAACCACTGATCGAGGAAGTCCGCGGAACTCATGGTCATAAGCTGGACGAGCGTGTAGCGCTCATCGGAAGAGAGAGAGCGGAAGCGCTGGAGGAGGAAGTGGAGCTTCTTCAGGTCGCGCGGGCTGAGCGTGGTGGGGTCCGGCGGAATCATGGAGAGCAGCGGCTTCACGAAGCGGCACATCGGCGTCATCATTTTGGAGAATTCGTCGTAGGCTTCGGCGTCGACCCGGGAGTGGCGGCGGATTTCGCGGATGGATTTGGCGTGATCGTTCATGCGCCAGAGGTAATCGCCGCTGGGCATGGGGGAAAATGTGCCGTCGAGAGGAAGAATTTCGAGGCCGTGGCGCGGAAGATCGAGTTCGCGAATGATTTCAGGGCGGAGGAGCGAAACGACGTAGGAACATTCGGAAAAGAGAAAGCCGGGGAAAATTTCTTCGGTGACGGCGGCGCCACCGAGAACGTGGCGGCGTTCGAGGACGACGACTTTCTTGCCAGCTTTGGCGAGGTAGGCGGCGTTGACGAGGCCGTTGTGGCCGCCACCGATGACAATGACGTCGTAGTGCTGCAACATTCGCTGGGGCTCCGGAAAAGAAAAACACACAGGGAATAAAGAATGGACATTCTACTGGCAGCGGGAGTGGCACACAAGCCTTCGGGAAAGGCTAGTGGTCGGCTTTTTCCACTGTTATTTGTGGTCGAGAACTAAGCGGCAATCGCCTTCCCATGCTCAAAGTCGAGCCTGCTTGCAGCAGAAGTCGCGCCTTAAGTCCCGTTGCTGAAAGATTCTCGATGAAAGCGATGGTCAGTTCTGGATCGTTTTGGATGCCGATCTGGACTAGAGTTCCTACGTCCGGGGGGAAACGATGGCTGCCTATTCGCTGTTGTTCCAAAACGTCACGACTTGCTAACTCAAACCCACGCTTTAGCAGTTCGTCCAATTCGTCCTTCTTGTTTTGCGCCGCCGCGACGAAGGCTTGGGCCGCAATCGAGTCGAGATGCTTTTCATCGTCAGCAGGCTCATTTCCACGTTGGGCTTCAGTGATCAATTCCGCCGCTCGCTCCGGTTGATCACCTGAAATCGTGCGCGCGACCTCTAGTAGAGTGCTTGCACGCTTGTCGTCGGGCAACTGTTCGGCTTTGGCAATCGCCGCCTCGGGGTTAACATGCGAAAGCCGGAACGCATCCATGCGTGTGTCGGCAAGGGAATCCGAAGATTGCCCGTTCCGTGCACCTCCGCCAGGTCCGAATCCAATCGAGGATTGCTGGTTTCCCTTTGTGTACTCGAGGGCCCTTTGCAACTCTGATCTAGTCGATTGCAATTGTTGAGTCAGTTCGGGATCACGGTTGATTAGGGATGCGAGAGACAGCAGGGCCGCGTCGATGGCATTGTGCACTTTCGCGCTCTTACCCTCATTCGTATACACATCCGCTTCAAACTGGTACTTGCGCGTGTCCGTTGCGAGCAGGTTCCTCACCAGCATGTGTAAAGCAGGCTGCAACGACTCAAACGGCAGACCGCCATCAAGAACCTGGAGCATCTTGCCAAACTCCAGATCATCGGGATAGCTATGAGCAGTGTGGCTATATCTCTCGAAAGCTGGATCGAAAAACGACTGAAGTACACGAATTGCATGTTGATTGTCTCTGCCCCAGTCCTTTAAGGTCGCTTGATTCGCGGCATACCCGAGTGCCGCGTAAGGATAGTGCCCCTTGCTCCCCATGAGCTCCGCTTCTTGCTCCAGCGTGGGCAGAGCTCTCACCCCGTCGCGATCAATCAACAGGTCGAATACTTGTATCGCTAACTGCATCTTCGCGGGCGAGCCGGCCACATCTGCTCCAGGCTCTTCTGTATTTACGCTGTGAAGGAGTTCCAAGGCTCGGTCGGGATTTAGTCGGATCAAAAAGCCCGTAGCAATACTTTGCACGTCTAAGCGTTCTTCCCCTTCCCCTTGAAACGACAATGCGAAGAGTTCATTGGCCCATTCTCGCCCCAGGTCTGCGCGCAATTCCGAGATCTCCAGAACCTGGGTAGGTAACAGACTGACGCGTACCAGGAACGGTAATTGTTGACCCAAATCATGGCTCTGCTGCAAAAGGCTTATGATGGTCGCGTCAGAGCCATGACTAGAAACAACTGTGGCCTTGGGGGATTGCGATTTGCTCTCTTGAGCTTCCGAAACGCTGGCGACAAGCAAGAACGGAGCAAAAACTGCACAAAGTGGCCGCAGCATATGGACCTCCGACCAACCTCGCTTAATCGTCGATTATACATAGATCATGTATTATCTGCCCTGTCAAACCAGAACATTCTACCCGGATCACCATGTACTCAAGAAATAGTCCGTTCCAACGTGTAAAGCACATAGCAGAAGCATACTTTCTGATACCTTGCGGGGCGGCGAGTTCGCACCTATAATCCGGTGTCTTTGCTATCTTTCGGCGAAGGAAAGCAAGCGGGAGGAAGCAGGCGTGCCAGTAGGAACGGCGTTTCACGAGAGAACATTGGCGCTGTGCGAGAGCCTGAACTACCGGGAGTGGTCGGGCTACTACACGGTGAGCGTGTACGAGATGCACCACGAGCACGAGTACAACGCGATCCGGAACTCGGCGGCGCTGATCGATATCTCGCCGCTGTTCAAGTATCGCGTGACGGGGCGCGATGCCACGAAGCTGGTGAACCGCGTGATCACGCGAGACATCAACAAAGTGGCCGTCGACCAGGTGATTTACTGCTGCTGGTGCGACCCGGACGGCAAGGTGATTGACGATGGAACCATCACGCGGCTGGGAGAGAACGACTACCGGTGGACGGCGGCTGACCCGAGCCTGCGCTGGTTCCAGCAAAACGCGCTGGGACTAGAGGTGGAGATAAGAGATATCTCCGAAGAAGTGGCGGCGCTGGCGGTGCAAGGCCCGACGTCGGGGAGGCTGCTGAACGCGGTAGCCGAAGCGAATATCACTAACTTAAAATACTTTCGCGTGACTCACGGAAAAATCGCGGGCGTGCCGGTGGATATTTCGCGGACGGGCTACACTGGCGACCTGGGATTTGAGGTATGGATGCCCTGGAAAGATGCCGTGAAAGTGTGGGACGAGCTAGCGACAAAAGGAAAAGTGTTCGACGTCCACGCCGCAGGGATGATCGCGCTGGATGTGGCGCGTATCGAAGCGGGATTGATTTTGATCGAGGTGGATTACATTTCGAGCAAGAAGGCGCTCATCGATTCGCAGAAATATTCTCCGGCGGAGATCGGGCTGGGGAAACTCGTGGACTTAAAAAAAGAAAGTTTTGTGGGGCGCGAGGCGCTGGCGGAAGAAGCGAAGAACGGCGCGGGGCGCGCGCTAGTGGGGCTGGAGATCAATTGGAACGAGGTCGAGGCGCTGTACGACAAGATCGGAATGGCGCCGCAAGTACCGAGCATGGCGTCGCGCGTGGCAGTGCCGGTGTATCGCGGAGGCCGGCACGTGGGCAAGGCGACCTCGACGACGTGGTCACCAACGCTGAAGAAGATGATAGCGCTGGCGTGCGTGGACCAGGAGCAGTCCGCGGTGGGGACGACACTGAATATCGAACTGACAGTGGAAGCGGTGCGGCACACGGTTTCGGCAAAGGTTGTAGCGATGCCTTTTTTCAATCCGGCGAGGAAGACCGCAGTGCCGGTTGTGTGAAGAAGTGACTGGTGATTGGTGACTGGTGGTTAGTGCCCCCTCGACCCCGCCTCCCTGCGCAGGCAGACGCACCAAAGAGGCGCCGATAAAACTCCTGAGAGAAAGCAAAGACACCGGTCTGAAGACCGGCCACTACAACTGCGCGACAATCGCCAAGTTATTGCGTGAGACGGTTGTATTTTTTAAGGACGGCGCGGAGCTGATCGTGTGGCAGAGCGATAACATGGTGATTTTCAATGCCGGTCATGGTTTCCGCGGCGACCATGGCGTTGATGATGGCTTCCTCGGTGGCCTGAACGGTGGCGGCGAAGACGGGCTCGATCATTTCGTTGGGCAACATTTTCAAATCCACCACGCGGTCCTGTACATAGCCGCCGGGATTTGCGGTCGAGAAGGCGATGAAGATATCGCCGGAGCCGTTGCCGGAGATGCTCCCGTTGCGGCCGAGGCCGAGAGTGACACGGCGCGCCAACCGCTTCAACTGGTGAGGAAGAAGTGGAGCATTCGTCGCGACGACCACGATGATGGAACCGCGCTCGGCAACATCTGACGGCACGAACGCGTAAGGATCTTCCGAAGGAATTTCCCGTCCCACGGGAATCCCAGCAACGCGAAAGTTTTCGCGGCTGCCGTAATTGCACTGTACCAGCACGCCGACAACATAGCCGCCTGCTTTCACGGAGAGCGTGCGAGACGCCGTGCCGATGCCACCCTTATAACCGTTGCAAATCATGCCGGTGCCGCCGCCGACGCTGCCCTCCTGAACTGGGCCGGACTTTGCGGAATCAATGGCCTGGAATACGTGCTCGGGCTTCACGTGGAAGCCGTTGATGTCGTTGAGCCAGCCGTCCCACGTTTCGGCGACCACGGGAAGAGACCACCAGTAGCTGGTGGGATCGGGCTGGCCGTGTGCCACGCGCCATTGAATGACGGAATCGCGGACAACTCCCACGCTGTGCGTGTTGGTGATCATCACGGGGCCTTCGAGGAAACCGGATTCTTCAACCCAGGTCGTGCCGGTCATTTCGCCGTTGCCATTTTCCGTGAACCATCCGGCGAACGCCGCGTTGTTCATGGAGTCTTTGCCGCGGGGAAGAATGGCGGTAACACCGGTGCGGACCGGGCCTTTGCCGACCTGCAATTTGCCTTCACCGGAAATCAACGTGGTGTGGCCGACGGTAACGCCAGAGACGTCGGTGATGGCGTTCAATGGGCCGGGCGTCCCGTCAAAGGGAACGCCGAGGTCGCGTGTGCGTGGTTTGGATTGTTCCTGCGTCTGGCCGAATGTGATGACCACGTTTGCGAATGAAAAAAGAAAACAAGCCAGGAATAAATTAAGGCTTCGCTTCATTAGTATTAGAGACCTCCGCCTTTTCGAGATCAGTTCGAATCGCCTGCAAAGTCTTGATGTTGGTGTCGATCGCCTGTTGGATTAATTTTGCCTGCTCGGCGGCCGCCTGCCAATCGCCGCGTTCCGCCGCTTCGGTTAAGCCCGGGAGTTCCAAATGGGCATACGTGTAGCGCGCGGCGTAGAGAAGATGCTGGAACCAGGGCCGGCCAGGGATGCCGCCGGGGTAAAGCCAGTTGGATTCGACTTGCATCAAGCGGCGGTTCACGCCGGGAACGATGCGTTCCTCAAGGCGATTCCGCTCGAGCGAGGCAGACAGGTCTTGTGTGACGATGCGGCCTTCCTTCTCGAACGATTCCAGGCGCTGCTCGAGGTCGCCGAGGTCAATGTGCTTTCCGAGTCCAGTGCGCGCATCCAATTCGCGGACGAAACCACGAAGGGCCGCGCCATTAGCGCCAAAATCAAACGGGAGGAGATCGGAGTTGGCAAGGCGCAGAGCGAGCAGACCCCAGATGCGGCTCAGAACGACGTGATATTCGAACTTAGGATCGCCGATGCGCTCCATCCAGAAATGATCGTCGTAAGCGGAATGATAGACGCCGTAATCGCCGGTAAATCCGAGACCGACGACCGGACGCCCGAGATGATTGAGAAAAACAGTGTGATCCGAGCCGCTTCCTATCCTGGTCTCAACGAGCGCGGAATCTTGCGGCGACGAACTCGTCTTGTCGTCGCGCATGCGCGTGGCGCGCAGAGCTTCGTAGAGGGATTTTCCAGAAGGAGCGCGGACGTCTTTTGTGGCTTCCACGAGCATAGGAGCGAGGGATGCCACGGCAGAAGGCGAGAAGCTCAAGCCCTCAGGGCCCGCAGTTGTGGCGGCGCCGGCGACGGATTCGTCTACGTTGATATACGCGACGAGTTTTTGCTTGAGATCATCGGCGAACTGCTCGCCCCATTCCGTTGAGCCGGTCAAGGCGTATTCCTCGCCGTCCCAACTGCAAGCAACGAGCGTGCGGCGCGGGCGAGTGCCGTTCTTTTTCATTTCGCCGAGGGCCCGCGTCAATTCCATCATCGAAGCGGTACCGCTCGAAGGATCGACGCCGCCGAAAACCCAGGCATCGCGGTGATTGCCGAGGAGCACCCATTCGTCGGGAAGTTCACTCCCGCGGATGCGTGCTTCGACAACGGTATAAGGCTGCGTGCTAGTGTCCATATCCACTTTCACGTGGACTTGCACGCCGCCGCTGAGACGGTATCGGATGGGGAGCGCTCCGCCCCATTCTTTTGGAGCTTCGGGGCCGTTCATATTTTCGAGGATGGGCTTGGCGTCATGCCACGAGAGCGGCAGGGCGACGATTTTCGGAAGAGAGCGCGCTTCCGACGGAGAGATTCGCTTCGCTCCAGGGAGCGACGCCCAGCCGGGCGTCAGCGGATCGCCGGGAACGATGTAGTCATAAGTGATCGCGCCGTGCTGGATGTGGCTCTCCGGACCCCAAGGGCCGTCGGGGAAAACTTTTCCTCGGGTAAAACCATCCTCGGTGGGATCGGAATAGATCAGAAGTGCCGCGGCGCCTTCGCGCTCCGCCGTGAGCGCCTTGAACCCGCGATAGCTGTAGGGATTCGAATAGCGCACGATGACGATTTTGCCTTTGACGCTGATGCCATTTTTACGGAGCAGATCGTAGTCTTCGGGATTGCCGCTGTGGGCGTAGACGACTTCGGCGGTGACTTCGCCGGAAGCCGAGTAGCCAAAGTAGGCGCCGTCGATGTACTGGTTTTTCGTGTCGGGATCGGCATCGTAGGGGTCTTCATGGAGCCTCGCGGTGTAGTGAATGGGCGCGACAATTTCGAGCGAGATACTGCGCGGCTTTGAATGCAAAACGTCGTAGCGTCGGAGCGCGACCTCTTCCCAGCCCTGCTTGCGCCATTCGTCAACGATAAAGTCCGCGAGCTGATTATTCCGCGGCGAAGCGGCAGGATGCGGCTCCTGCGTGAAGACGCGGTGCCACTCGCGTGCCCTTTCCGGAGAGGGGATCTGCTGAAAGGTGTCTTCGAGTTTTCTTTCCGCGGCGGAGTGCGTCGGCGTGAAGCCGAGAATGGATGCGGAAGCGGCCGGAGTCGCGGGCCTTCCGTCACTGTGGAGTACAACAACGGCCGACACTGCGGCCGCACAGACAAGACTCAAAGGCGCCAACGTTCTGCTGACAAGCATCGTTCTCCTCTTTTGACCCGGGCAAGGATGCGTCTGCAATCCCTGCGCTTCAAGAGCCAAAGACTTTACGGAGAGAAACTTCGATGGCTCGGGCGATGGTGCGGCACTCTTCTTCGTTCACGATAAAAGGCGGCGCAAGAAGAATGTGATCTCCGCGCAGGCCATCGACACAGCCCTGCGTCGGATACGTGAGCACAAGTTCGGCAAGCGCGGCGTGGCGAATACGCTCGGCGATGTTTTCTTCTTTGGGGAACGGCTCACGCGTTGCTTTGTCCTTGACGAATTCGATGCCCATCAGCAGACCCAGACCGCGGATATCGCCAACATGTTTGTGCGACGCCAGCGGGGCGAGCGCGGCGCGCAGAGTTTCTCCAGCCGGTGCGACGCGCGAGAAGAGTTTGTGTTTTTCGATGTAATCGAGGACGGCGTTGCCCGCGGCAGTCGCGACGGGGTGCGCCTGATACGTGAAACCGTGCTGAAACGCACCGGTGCCGCGTTCGAACGCCTCAGCGACGCGCCGTGAGACCAGGACAGCGCCAAGGGGCGCATAACCGCTGGCAATTCCCTTCCCGGTAAGAATAATGTCCGGCTCGACACCCCAGTGCTCGACTGCAAAAGGTTTTCCCGTGCGCCCCATTCCGGTCATCACTTCGTCGGCGATAAGGAGAATGCCTTGTTTGTGGCAAATTTCTGCGATGCGAGCGGCGTAGCCTTCCGGCGGCACAGCCGCGCCAAGAGTTGCTCCAACGACGGGCTCAAAAATAAATGCCGCGGCGGTGTTGGCATCAGCGGCGCTAAGAAAGTGGTCCAAATCGTCGGCGCAAGCAAGATGACACTGCGGAAAAGTTTTTTCGAACGGGCAGTGATAGCAAAAACAGGGCGCGATGTGGCCCCATTCCGGAAGCAAAGGCTGATAAGGAGCGCGGCGCGAAACATTTCCGCTGAGCGACATGGCGCCGAGCGTGCTGCCGTGATAACTCTGGCGGCGCGAGATCACCCGAAAGCGCGCGGGCTGGCCGGTTTCGAGATGATATTGCCGAACGAGCTTGATGGCGGTTTCGGACGCTTCCGATCCGCCGGAAGTGAAGTAGACACGGCCGCCGTCGCGAAAATTGGGAGGAGCGAGCTGGAGGAGGCGAGCGGCAAGTTTCTCCGCCGGCGCGGAGTGAAACTGCGACGTGTGCGCGAATGCGATTTGCGCGGATTGTTCCGCCATGGCGCGCCCGATTTCGGCGACGCCGTGGCCAATTCCAGTGACAGCGGCCTGGCCGGACGCGTCGAGGTAACGCTTTCCCTCGGAGGAGATGATCCAGCAGTCTTCGCCGCGAACGGCGATGGGGAAAGTCTTGCGGAAATTCCGCGGAAATAATGCGGCATCGTGCGTCATGGGGTTATGGAAAAAGATTGTAGCAGAGTCGCCCGCTAGGGCAGCAGAACCTGAATGTGTTCCGCGGGAAAGCGCTGGTTTCCGGCGGTTTATGCCGGTGCTGAGGACCTGTGTTACTCTGGCGCGGATTTTTCTCGGGGGAATTCGATGAATAAACGGAGTTGGAGCGCACTTTTCGTTTCGCTATTGATACTTTCTTTCGCGGATTCCGTGCAGGCGCAAACAGCAAACAAGCCGATTCGAATCGCGGTGGATCTTCGGGACGCGACGAAATACATTTTTCATGCAAAGCTGGAATTTCCCACAAAAGAAGGGCCGTTAACGCTGGTCTACCCAAAATGGATTCCTGGCGACCATGCGCCGACAGGACCCATCCTGGATTTGACGGGATTGAAATTCCGAGCGGGAGGAAAAAAGATTCCCTGGCTGCGGGACGATGTGGACATGTACGCGTTCCACTGCAAAGTGCCCGCAGGCGCGGAAACGCTGGAGGTGAGTCTCGACTATCTTTCCCCGACCGCGGCGCAGTCGGCGTGGGAAAATTCCGCCGCGACTTCACAACTTGCCTTGTTGAATTGGTTTTTGGTGATGCTCTACCCGCAAGGAGCGAAGAGCGACGACCTGACATACGAAGCGCGTTTGCGGCTGCCCGCGGGCTGGAAATACGGGACGGCTCTACCTGTGGCGAAGGATTCAGGGGACGAAATCGTATTTCAACCGGCTTCGCTGACCACGCTGATGGACTCGCCGGTGATTGCGGGCGCATATCTGCGCACGATTGAGCTTTCCAAGGGAGAGCAGCCGGAACACCGCATTCACATCGCGGCGGACAGCGCGGCCGCAAATGAGGCGACGCCCGAACAAGTGCTGCATTTGCGGCAACTGGTTGCAGAAACGGGTGCGCTCTTTGGAGCGCGGCACTACCGGCGCTACGATTTTCTTCTTTCCTTGACCGACAACATGCACGTCGACGGCGTCGAGCATCATGAATCAAGCGACAACCGCGCCGGCGAGCGGATGCTCCATGATCCGATGGTCCTCGAGACGCAGATGGATTTGTTGCCGCACGAATTTTTTCATTCCTGGAACGGCAAGTACCGCCGCCCCGAGGGACTCGCTACTCCAGACTACCAAGCACCAATGAAGGGCGATCTGCTGTGGGTGTATGAAGGGCTGACGGAATATTACGGAACGATTCTGGCCGCCCGGAGCGGATTCTGGACGCCGGAAGGACTCCGAGAGACGCTTGCATCGCAGGCAGCTTATTTGAACCAACGGCCGGGTCGCAGTTGGCGGGATTTGCAGGACACGGCGATATCCGTGCAGTTTCTGTACAGCGCCCGGCCAGAAGGCTCTTCGTGGCGCCGGGGTGCGGATTACTACGAGGAAAGCACGCTGATCTGGCTGGAGGCGGATACCATTATCCGGGAGAAAACGCAGGGAAAGAAGTCGCTGGACGATTTTTGCAGGAAATTTCATGGGGGGCAAAACACGCCGCCGAGTATTGTGCCTTATACGTTTGAAGACGTGGTGGCGGCGATGCAGGAGATCGCACCGTATGACTGGCGGACGTTTTTTACCGAGCGCCTGACTTCGCACGGGCCGGGCGCGCCGCTCGGAGGACTGGAAAATAGCGGGTGGCGGCTGGTTTTCAACGACACCATGAATGAGCATCAGCGAGCCGAGGACGCGGTGGGGCACACGACCGATGTGCAGTTTTCGCTGGGGATTATCGTGCACGATCCGGGCAGCGAGAACAGTGACGAAATAAGCGACGTCATCCCCGGGTCACCCGCGGCGCAGGCCGGAATCGCGCCGGGAATGCGGCTTGTCGCCGTGAACGGCAGGCGATGGACGCCCGAGATCTTGCGCGAAGCGATCCGGCAGGCGAAGGGCGGGAAGGAGCCGATGGAATTGCTCGTCGAGAACGCAGAATATTTTCATACCTATCGCATCGACTACCACGGCGGAGAGCGCTACCCGCACCTGGAACGTAACGGCAAACCCGATTTACTTTCGGAGATTGCCAAAATGAAAGCGCCCGCCGTACCAGTGGCGAAAGAGTAGTCGCGTTGGTGTCCCGCACGGCGAGATCCAGCTTGGGCCTAGCCGTGATGCACGCTGGACGCAGAACGTGTAATGATGACCGTCAGAAACTATGACGAAGAAGCGCACGGGCGAGGCATGGATACCGGCCGACGAGTACGGCCGGGCGATGCCAAGATTTTCGCTCAATTTACTGGTGCGCGACGTACAACGATCACTCTCCTTCTATCGGGATGTGTTGGGCGCGACGGTGCGTTATGCGGATGAGGATTTTGCGGCGCTCGTGATTGTGGGCATGGAGTTCATGCTTCATGCCGATCACACCTATGACCATCATCCACTCTATGAGCGGCTGCGAGGTCCGGGGCCGCGTGGCACCGGAGCGGAGCTCCGCGTGATGGGGATCGATCCCGACGCGGTCGAGGCACGCGCTCGCGCCGCGGGAGAGACGATCATTCAACCCGCAGCGGATTTTCCACATGGTTGGCGCGACGTGATCGTCGCGGATCGTGACGGTTACCACTGGGCCGTTGGAGTGGCTCTTCCTCGATAGACTTCGATAGACCTGCCGCTATATTGGAATGCACCGCGAATCGTGACATCATTCACGATTTGAGAATGCGTTGTTGCGTGATGCGTTGAGCCAAGGAGAACTACCGATGAGGTCTAGAATCCTGCGAGTTGGCGTGGTGAGTGTGCTGTTGCTGTTTGGCTGTTTAGCAGTGCGGGCACAGGAGGCCGGAAAGCACCCCATCACTTTCGACGACATGATTCAAATGCATCGCGTCTCGGAAGCGCAGATTTCGCCAGATGGAAAATGGGCGGCGTATACGGTCGCGACGCCAGACATGGAAGCGAATCGCAACGCGAGCAACGTGTGGCTTGCGCCGGTTTTGGGAGGAGAGGCCGTGCAGTTAACGCAGAGCGGCCACGACTCATCGCCGGTGTGGTCGCCCGATGGAAGGACGATTGCGTTTCTTTCTTCGCGAAGCGGCAATTCTCAGGTCTACCTGCTCTCGATGGAGGGCGGCGAGGCGCACCAATTCACACACCTTTCGACCGGAGCGGATCTCGTGAAGTGGTCGCGCGATGGGAAGACGATTGCGTTTACTTCGTCAGTCTATCCGGATTGTAAAGATGACGTGTGCAACGGCGCGCGGGACGCGGAGAAAGAGAAGAGCAAAGTCAAAGCGCACGTGTACGAACAACTTTTGTACCGCCATTGGACACACTGGTTCGAAGGGAAGCGCAGCCACCTGTTTGTCGTGCCGGCGGATGGGAGCATCGCTCCGCGCGACCTGACGCCGGGAGCGAACTACGATGTGCCGCCGGATGAGCGCGGTGGGCCGGCGGACATCAATTTTTCGCCGGACGGAAAAGAAATTTGCTTTACGGCGGTGACCGACAAGATGGAAGCGATCAGCACGAATGCCGACTTGTTCCTCGTTCCCGTCGCTGGAGGAGAGCCAAGGCGCATCACGACGAATCCCGGATTCGACGGCAACCCCGCCTACTCGCCCGACGGCCGCTACATCGCTTATCACGCACAGTTCACGCCAGGATACGAATCGGACCGCTGGCGCGTAATGCTCTATGACCGTCAAATGGGCAAGAACGAAAATCTCTCGGAAGGTTTTGATCGCAGCGCAAACGATCTGGAGTGGTCAGCCGACAGCAAGACGATTTATTTCACAGCGGAAAACGAAACGCTGCAGCCGATCTACGCCACGGCGCGCGCGGGAGCGGAGCCTAAGAAAGTCATCGCTGACGGCTACAACCTGGGTTTTTCTTTAAGCAGCGATGGTAAGACGCTGGTGTTCGAACGCACCAGCCTGTCGGCGCCGGCAGAGCTGTTTGCCGCCGCGAGCGACGGCACCGGCGTGCGGCAGCTCACCCATCACAACGACGCGATTCTGGCAGGAGTGGAAATGAATACGCCAGAGACGTTTTGGTTCGAGGGCGCAGCAGGAACGCGTGTGCAAGCGATGCTGATCCGGCCGCCAAAATTCGATGCCAAGAAGAAATATCCTCTGCTGGTGGTTCTGCACGGTGGGCCGCAAACGATGTGGTCCAACACGTGGGGCTACCGCTGGAACGCGGAGGTCTTTTCCGCGGCCGGGTACGTGACGCTGATGATAAACAGGCGAGGCTCGACCGGCTACGGACAGAAATTCACCGATGAAATTACAAACGACTGGGGCGGCAAAGCATACGAGGACGTGATGAAGGGAGTGGATTACACGTTAGCGAAATATCCGTTCATTGACGGATCGCGAATGGCCGCGGCCGGAGGTTCTTATGGCGGATACATGGCCGACTGGATTGCCACGCACACGGGACGCTTTAAGGCGATCATCAGCCATGCCAGCGTCTATGACAAAGTGGCGATGTACGCGACCGAGGAATTGTGGTTCGAAGAGCACGACATGAAAGGAACGCCTTGGAGCAATCCGGAGAGCTACCGGAAATGGGCGCCGTCAACATACGCGGGCGAACTCGGAAAATACAAAACGCCGACGCTTGTGATTGCAGGCGAGCGCGACTATCGCGTGCCATACACGCAATCGCTGGAATTTTTTAATTCGCTGCAGCGGCAGGGCGTGCCTTCGAAACTGGTAGTCTTCCCCGACGAAGGCCACTGGGTTCTGAAACCCCAGAACAGCCAGTTCTGGTATAAAACATTTTTGGATTGGCTGGCGGCGTATTTGAAATAAGCCAAGTCGTCAGGCGGCGAGAAGCCGTTGAAGCGCGGCTCGCAAAAAGCGAAAGAGATAGAAAAACAGAAAAATGGAAAGTGTAGTGAGCGCGACAACGATGACGGTGGTAGCCAATGGATGGGCCGTGCCCATCCAGGTCAGCCAGACCGCCAGGAGGTCTTCTCCGAAACTCAGCACCCAATTGCTGAAGGGTTCGGGACTCGTATTCACCGCGGCCCTGGCGCTGGCTTTGGTTCCGTGAGAAGTGAGCGCGACGCCGCCGGCGAGCAGCGCGGCGCCCCAGCGCCACTCTGTCGGCGCGGCTCCCGCGGCAGCGAAAGCAAGCAGAGCCGCGGCGGGCGGGCGAATAAAAGTGTGGATCAGATCCCAAATCGTATCGACATAGGGTATTTTGTCGGCAAAGAATTCCAGAATGTAAAGTGTTCCGGCGATTCCGAGGACCCAGGGATGCGCAAGAATCTCAAGCTGGGCGGGGAGATGGATAATTCCGAATCGCTGAAGCAAGCCCAGAGTGGCCGCGGTGGCGTACAAATTCAAGCCAGAAGAAAAACCAGCGCCGAGGACCAGACTGAGAGTTTCGAACGGGCTCATTCTGCCATCTTAGCAGGCCGGAACAAGATCTTTGAATGGTACCGAGAGCTTTTCTAACTTATGGTTGAAATGAATCGGAAATCGATACCGTCCGTAGAGCTCAAGAAATGAAAACGGAAATATCGGGAGAGCAGCAGGCGCGCTACAACGCCGCTCAGGATCTTGTCGAGCGAAACCTGCGCGCGGGACGCGGGAAGAAAACTGCGTACATTGATGAAGCGGGAAGTTATACATACGCCGAACTTGCGGAGAGGGTGGACCGCTGCGCGAATGCGCTAAGAGGAGCCGGAATTGAAAGCGGCCAGCGCATCATTCTTTTCCTGCTCGATACGATCGACTTCCCTGCTTGCTTTCTGGGGGCCATCAAAGCGGGGATCGTGCCCATCCCCGTCAACACGCTTTTCCAGCCGCAGGATGTTGCGGTGATCCTCCGGGACAGCCAGCCACGCGCGATTCTTGCTTCCGAATTGGTTTTGCCACGCATCCTCGAAGCGGCGAGAATCTCGGAGTGGAACGGTCTGATCATTGTCTCGGGTAAGACTTCGAACGCCTTTCCCCAGCTCGACGATTTAATGCAAACGGCCGGGTGTTCGGCGCAGGCTGTTTTCGCGCGCCCGGACGATATTTGCTTCTGGCTCTACTCTTCCGGTTCGACCGGCGAACCCAAAGGAGCGATGCACCGCCAAATCAGCTTGGTGCGCACGGCGGAATCATTTGGCCAGGGCGTCCTCGGGATGCGCGAGGACGACGTGATGTTCTCCGCGCCCAAATTGTTTTTCGCCTACGGCTTGGGGAACGCGCTTTCTTTTCCCCTGGCCGTTGGGGCGACGGCGGTTCTTCAATCAAGCCGCGCGCTGCCCAAGACGGTCTGCGAAATCCTCCGAAAGCACAAACCGACAATTTTTTGCGGGGTTCCGACACTATTTAGCTCCCTACTTGTCTGTGAAGATCTTCCGAAGCGGGAAGAACTGCGCCTCCGGATGTGCGTTTCAGCAGGAGAAGCGCTTCCCGAAGAAGTGGGGCGCAAGTGGACGGCACGAACAGGTGTTGAGGTCCTCGATGGAATCGGCTCGACGGAAATGTTGCACATGTTCCTCTCAAACCGTCCGGGCGCTTGCCGCTATGGCACGACCGGCAAGCCGGTTCCGGGATACAAGGTTCGCCTCCTCGATGAAAAGGGGGGCGAAGTTCAGCCGGCAGAGATGGGCGACCTGTACGTCTCCGGGCCAAGCGCGGCCGCAAGCTACTGGAATAAGCCGGAAAAAACGGCAGGCACCTTTCTTGGCGAGTGGGTGAAAACGGGAGACCGCTTCCGGCAAACTCCCGACGGAGATTACGTGTACTGCGGTCGCTCCGATGAAATGCTGAAAGTGAGCGGACTGTGGGTCTCGCCCACGGAGGTCGAATCCGCGCTCGTTTCGCATGAGGCAGTTCTGGAGGCAGCGGTTGTTGGCGCAATGGACGAGAACGCGCTGGTGAAACCCAAAGCCTATGTGGTTTTGAAGCCAGGAGTGGCGGCACGAAGTGAATTGGTGATCGAGCTGAAGGATTTCGTGAAAGCGCGACTTGCGCCGTACAAATATCCGCGCTGGATTGAGTTTCTGGATGAGTTGCCGAAAACGGCGACGGGCAAGATCCGGCGAAATGTTTTGCGCCAAGCGGCGAATGCGCCGCATACTGAGGTCCCGAGGGCGTAGCTTGGCCGAAACGCGCACATCCTCGAGCGAGGTAATCGTTGAAGGGAGAAGACTCGAAACGCTCTCCTTTCCGGCTACTACCCAAGACACAACCATCGTGATGCTGCACGAAGGGCTGGGATCCGTGTCGATGTGGAAGGATTTTCCAGAGCACATTGCACAGGCGACGGGCTGCGGAGTGCTGGTGTACTCGCGGTACGGGCATGGCAAGTCCGAACGTTTGGAGGAGAAACGCACCGTGGACTTCATGCACTACGAGGCGCAGGTGGTGCTCCCCGCTCTTCTCCGAAAACTCAAGATCCAGGAACCGATTTTGCTGGGGCATAGCGATGGTGGGTCGATTGCCCTCATTTACGCCGGCTCGTTTCCGGAAGAGGTTAAGGCGCTGATCCTGGAGGCGCCGCATGTGTTTGTCGAGGATCTGAGCGTCGAAAGCATCGCCAAAATAAAAACGACTTACCAAACGACAGATTTGCCCAAGAAGCTCGCGCGTCATCATGACCACGTTGACGAAGCGTTTTGGGGTTGGAACGACATCTGGCTCGACCCCCGTTTTCGTTCGTGGAATATTGAAGAGTATCTCGAAGCGATCACCTGCCCGGTGCTTGTCATTCAGGGTGAAAACGACGAGTACGGCACCATCGAGCAAGTCAGGGCGATCAAGGCTCGCATTCCAAGTGCTGAAGAACTGATTCTTACGGATTGCGGGCACTCGCCTCACCGCGACCAGCCCGAACTCACTCTGGAAGCGATTGCCCGGTTCGCGCTGCGACACTTGTAAGCATCTCGGAAGTTGGTTAACCGTAATAACCTCCGCCCCCCGGTTTATTGTAAGTGTTGCTTCTAAAGGACTTAGTGTTTCCGTAAGTCTTTTGGAATGAACACTTGCAGAGGGTTTCGTAAGTGTTGCTTCTAAAGGGTTTACAGGGAAACATAATTGGGGATGAAAGGTCATCCAAGGTAGCAGCACTTCGTTGAAAGATTTCAACACAGAGATCACAGAGTATAGGGGACACAAAGCGCACAAAGGCAGAGAGTGGGGGGAGTACCCACCCCCGGTGTTTTTTGCAAAGAGTGCGGAACGAACTGATTGTAAAGGAGTTGTCGAAAACACTCCTGCAATAGAGTTCGTAAGAGTGTGAGAACAAAGAATATAGGTCCCGAACGGTACGGACCGTGCACCCCTCGGCTTCGCTCGGGGCAAGAAAGAGTTTGTAAGAATATGAGAACAAAGAATATAGGTTCCGAACTGTACAGGCCGTGCACCCCTCGGCTTCGTTCGGGGCAAGAAAGAGTGCGCAAGTGATTGAAAAGAAAAGGAGCAGAAAACGGGTTTTTGGAGGCTGGGAGTAACTAGTTTGCAAACAGTCAGACGGACCGGGGGAGCGGAGGACGATTTTGGCGACTGGAGAGCGAAGATCACAACTTAAGTTACCAGAAGGATATGATTACCGCTACTGGACTATGGGACGGAATTGGTGCATGTCCGAATTTCGGCCATCGAAGGGCGAATGCATTTGCATAAAGTAAAGCCCCAGACGCGAAGCCGACGCATGCGGCACTCGGGCGCCACGCGTGGAGCCGGGCCTTTTTCATTTTGTTGACGCCCTGGCACAAGAGGAAGCAAACTGTTGGCAGTGGAAGTCCGTGATGCGCCCTTTCTACACAGTCTTACTCCTAATTTTCCTTAGCTGTACAACGCTGGCTTCGCAGGATACTCACACACCAAAGGCAAGCGCAAAGTCGCTGACCAATGTGGATGTTCTTGAGATGCTGAGGGCTGGCCTCTCACAAGAAATCGTAATCGCCAAGATAGCGGCATCCGCGTGTGACTTTGACACTTCGCCCGCTGTTCTCAAGGAACTAAAGGCCAGCAGTGTTCCAGACGCAGTTATCCTAGCGATGGTTCAGGCCCCCGCTGGATCGCGCAGACGGGAACTGACCGATGCCGAGCCTTCTGCACCGGCCCGGATTGATTGCAAACACACCGACCCTGTTCCTGTCTATTCTGCAATACCGGCTCCACAGACCTTTGCTGTCGAGGTATTCAAAGTGAAATGCGGCGACAGAATTGCGCTTCTCAACCCAGGTGATAAACAAAACTGGCTCAAAATCCGCACTTCGGATGGACAAGTGGGGTACATATCATTTGTGGTGGTATCTAAGGAGCAAGAGGTGGAGTCCGCCCAAGAGAGGCACCCAAACGCCGACTCTAAGAAGCGGGAAGCTATTCAGAAAGCAAGCGACGATCTTGAAGATTGCAGGGTCAGGTCTCAGAACGAATATGATACAAAAATGAACGCAATCGGCACCATGGCTCTAGCCCCTATGGTGCGTGTGGCCGCCTCTGCCCGACTTAAACAGAACTTGGATGCAGAACTTCGGCAGTGCCGATCTCAGTATGAATCGCGCCTAAAATCCATCGACGGAAGCTAGGTGTGCTTGTTGTATTCGCGCTTACCTTCAAGGCGCACAAGCTCACTGCTCGGCGTGATCCTGTAACCGAATGTAGTCTCGCGGAGCTTGTCGAAGATGTCCCGATATTTCACGATTCCGTACACCACCATCATCTTTCCAAGAGTTTCGTGGCCCGTACCTATTGCCTGCCAGGAAATATGGTTCGTGTGTGGCAGTGCCTTACCGATACCGATTGGCTCTGGTTCAACCTGAATGAATTCCGCAGACGTAAGGTCTGGATTATCGGGCAGCGCGTCCACGATCTGAAACCTTGCTCTCTTTTCTTCAATCCAAGCCGGGCTTCTGCCCTCATTCCTACAGGTCAGGACCACGTAAATACCTGTCGTATCGCCGCCAGTCCCGCTGCCTTCAATGACATGCCCTTTTCCCCTATCGGACCATTTGCTGGTATCCCACTCTACGTCTGCCATGACCCAAGCGCGTTCGCTATTTATGAGCGCATCGGCCTGTGCTTGGGAGACATTCAATTGGGCGAGTGTTTCTCTGTGTTGTTTGCGGCTGTCTATCCGATCCCAAGCGAAGATCAGTACCAGGGCGATCCCCTCCAACCAAATGGCGACCGACTCATGCATCTTTAGCCAGGCGGAGAATGTTTCCCACATAGTGGGTAGAGAATATCAGTTTTGGTCCCGGCTGAGTGGCCCGGAGCATGGAAGACGTGCAGGTTATTTTTCAATGCTCGCCCCGACGAAGCGTGCGGGACGCATACACCGCGCTTGTCGCGAGACCAAGGCGTGTTTTGCCGCACGCGGAGAAACGGAAATGGCAGGCGGCGGGCACGATTCCGGGAGAGGGCAGGCAAGGGATGGAGTAGGCGCGAGTTCATGGCCGGGGCTGAAGCCCAATGAAATGCAGTCTCGAGTTCCGCGGGCCTCAAGGCCCGCTTTCCCCGGACTAAAGTCCGGGGCTTCCACCAAAAAGAGCACGAAGCAGGTCCCCGTTCGATTTCGCTCCCTTCGCGAGGCGGCTCCCTTCGACTTCGCTCAGGACAGGCAGGGTGAACGGGCGGGATAGTGCAAGAGGAACGGCCGAAGCGCGACGGGATTAAAGTCAAAATCCCCACCCTTGCCCCGACCCGCTCGGGGTAAACGCCACGCGCCCCGATAGAGGTCGGGGCAGGCGAGGGGCTGAAGCCCCAGATTATTGTGGCAATCGAATGTCGCACCTAAAGGTGCGACCCCCAAAAGGGCAAAGATGCCCGCGAAGATCCAGACGGAAGAGCAACACCCGCACCCTTTGAAAACCGCAAAGGGTTGCGGCACCCGGCACCCGGCCGGGGCGTGTCAAATTCGTGGCGTCAACTTGTGGCGAATAGAGAAATCCACGCGGCCCAATCACACTGCGGTACATTGTAATCGGTACATAACAACTGGGGAGTGGCGGACGGAATTAGTGCAACTATCTTGGCCTTAGGAAAACTCACCTTCAGCCAATCGATCATCTCTTTTTGGGTTTGCTCGGACGCGGTATGCCCGAGGATAAATATATCGACGCTGGGAATCGAAGCAAGCGCGCGCTTTGCAGCGTCGTTGTCCGCAACCGAAATGACCTCATGGCCGAAATTTCTGAACAGCGTTTCCCTCGCGATCGACCCCCTGTCGTCATCGTAGCCGATCTGAAAAACTATCTGTTTGGGTGGCGACTTGATTGAAATTCTTTTTGGCGGATGTTGGTCGGCGATGATGACATAGTTTCCTGGCGGAAGCCTTTTAACACGCCCCTCGGCAGTCTCCATACTTGCTGCCGCCGCCAGCCAACGAAGGCTGCCCTCAGGCTGCACCTTGAAAATGTCGAATTGCGACATGGAGTGGCAATCACCAAGAAGCGGTGGGTGGGTACGGAGATTGAATCACAAGCTCGGCCCGCTGTCCACAAATACGAGTTCCGCGGGCGTCAAGGCCCGCTCTCCCCGGACTAAAAGTCCGGGGCTTCCACTAGGGAAAGACCTCGAGATGCGAATGGCGCGATGGCCTCGACGACCGGCGGCGTGTTTACGTCAAGCCACGATCCCTCCACTCCGCAGCCGGCGCTCGCGTGCGGGAGCGAAGGAAGAAACCGGCTGCTCCGGTCGGGATGACAGGGGGCTTGGGTGAGTCGTTATGTCGGAGCTTAAGCTCCGACCCCCTACGGGAGAAGGTAGCCACCATAAAGGGCCGGCGCTACACATGGCAAGAACGATTCACGGTTTGAAAACCGGCCACTACAGAGGAAACGACAACGATTCCACTGTTCGATTATGGGACGAGGAATCCCACGCACGGTCATTTGGCGAGCGGAATCTCACGATCGGGAGGTCGATAAGTCGATGAAAACAAGCCGTATCCAGCCATAAAACGTTCGGAAGGCGGTTTGCCATCCTATATACTGTAAAAGCTATGGATATCCAACGCCCATCGAACGCAAGAGCCAAGAAAATACGCAGAATTGCCTACGGACTGGTCGCCTTGATCCTGATCGCCGGCGTGACCGTGGGGTTGTCTCGCTTGCGCCCTGCGGCGCCGACGGTTGACGCCGCCACGATTTGGCCGGACACGGTGAAGCGAGGACCCATGCTGCGTGAAGTGCGCGGCTTGGGAACGCTTGTCCCCGAGGACATTCGGTGGATCCCGGCGCAGACGGATTCGCGCGTGGACCGCTGGGTATTGCGTCCGGGAGCTGTCGTCAGACCAGATTCCATCATTATGGAACTGAGTGACCCGACTTTGCAGCGAGAGACGCTTGACGCGGAATTCCAGCTCAAAGGCGCGGAAGCGGACTACGCAAATCTTAGGGTGCAGGTCGACAGCGATCTAATGAACCAGAAAGCGCTAGAAGCGGGAGTGCGGAGCGATTACGAACAATCGAAGATCCAACACGATGTGGACGAGAAACTGTATAAGGAAGGTCTCGCGGCGGATGTCACGGAGAAGTTGTCCCGAGTAAGAGTGCAGCAGCTTGCGATTCGCGTGCAGCTCGAGGGCGAACGGACGAAAATCACGGCGGATTCCGCGAAGGCGCGGCTGGCCGCGCAGCAGGCAAAAATCGATGAACAGAAAGCCCTCTATCAACTGAAAAAGAGCCAGTTGGATGCGCTGCACGTTCGCGCGGGCATCAATGGCGTATTGCAGCTTGTGCCAGTGGAAGTCGGCCAACACGTGACCCCCGGCACAAACCTGGCGCGGGTGGCGGATCCCAAGAAATTGAAGGCAGAAATCAAGATCGCGGAAACTCAGGCAAAGGATGTCGCCATCGGGCAGAAGGCTACGGTTGACACGCGAAATGGGGTAGTTGAAGGCCATGTCTCGCGCATCGATCCTTCCGTCGTGAATGGAACCGTTACGGTCGACGTGGCCATCGACAATCCGCTACCTCAAGGCGCAAGGGCGGACCTAAGCGTGGACGGCACGATCACGCTCGAGAATCTGAAGGATGTGATGTATGTCGGGCGTCCGGTGCACGGACAAGCCGACAGCACCATCGGCCTGTTCAAGATCATCAACGATGGCAGCGAAGCCGTGCGCGTCAACGTGAAGCTGGGCCGCAGTTCGGTAACTACGATGGAAGTCTTGTCCGGACTGCAAGTCGGAGACAAAGTGATTCTGTCTGACATGTCGCAGGTGGACAATTTCGACCGCATTCGTCTGAAGTAGGCGCTGCCAGAAATCGGCAAACGGAAATAAGATTTTTTACGGTGTTCGTCGTCTAAATAAGGTCAAAGAGAAGAAAGCGCACAGAATGAATTCTGTGCCACGTCGGGAGGCATGCTTGCACGCACTCTGGCAAGATCTGCGCTACGGCTTGCGCATGCTCGGGAAAAACCTCGGCTTCACGTCGATTGCCATCCTGACACTGGCGCTCGGCATCGGCGCGAACACGGCCATCTTCTCGCTGTTGCAGCAGGTGTTGTTGCGCCAATTGCCGGTGAAAAATCCGAGTGAGCTGGTCGTTCTTCGCTCGGCAGGGCCCAAGACGGGTCATGTTTGGACTGACGGCGACGATGCGGAATCTTTTTCCTTTCCCATGTACAAAGCGCTCCGGGATAACAATTCCGTTTTCTCGGGCATGATAGGGCGCTTCGCATTCTCGGCAAGCATCGCCAGTCACGGACAGACAGAGCGTGGCTCCGGCGAATTGGTCTCCGGGAATTATTTTGAAGTTCTAGGTGTTCAGCCGGTGCTCGGCCGGGTATTTTCCTTACAAGACGACCGCACACCGGGGGCGCAGCCGGTGGTGGTCCTGAGTCACCAGTATTGGACCCGGCGCTTCGGAGGGGATCCCGGCGTTCTGAATCAAACGCTCCTGGTAAACAATACGGAACTCACCATCGTGGGGGTCGCGCAATCGGGTTTCACCGGCATTCAGGTAGGGCAGACGCCGGACGTATTTGTTCCTCTCATGATGAAGGGACAGATGAGACCGGGAGACAACGGCCTCGAGGACTGGAACGATTATTGGATGGCGATCCTTGCACGCCTGAAACCTGGAGAATCGATCGCCAAGGCGCAGCTAGGCATCAACGCGGCGTACCATCCGCTGCTTGAAGAACAATCGCGCAAGATCACGAGTTTTAACGAGCAAAAGCGCAAAGAGTTCGTGAATCAACAGATGACGCTTGCGCCGGGCTCGCGAGGACGCACCACACTGCAGCGCGACTCGGGCACTCCGTTGACGGCCCTTTTCGTCATGGTTGTGCTTGTCCTGCTCATCGCGTGCACCAACGTTGCAAATCTCCTGCTGGCGCAAGGGGCCGCCAGGCAACGCGAATTTGCCATCCGCGCCGCGCTCGGCGCGAGCCGGGGGCGGATGTTCCGGCAGTTGATGTCGGAAAGTTTCCTTTGTGCTTTTGCGGGGGGCGCCCTCGGCTTGCTGCTTGGCTCCTGGCTCATGAACATTCTCATCCCCACGGTCGGGTCGGACGCATCGATTCACGGGCTCAGCGCGCGGCTGGATGCCACTGTTCTCGCTTTTGCTGCCGGGGCGACGCTTCTCTCAGGACTACTTTTCGCATTGATCCCGGCATGGCGGGTCACTCGCGCGGGCGTCACTCAAACGCTGAAAGATCAAGGCTCGACGTCATCCCTTGGAATGTCTCACGTGCACTTCCGCAAGACCCTCGTCGCAGGGCAGGTGGCCTTCACCATGCTGCTGCTGGCGGGAGCGTGCCTCTACACGCGGACGCTTTGGAATCTGCGGAAGCAGAATCTCGGCCTGCAAACCGAAAACGTAATCACGTTTTCCCTTCAACCAGATCTAAATGGCTATGATATTTCGCGCACCATCGCGCTGATCGATCAGTTGCGAGATCGCATCACCGCGATACCCGGTGTCCGCGGTGAAGGAATTTCGGAAATTCCCACGCTCACGGGCGATGACATGGGCGCCAATATCACGGTGGCGAGCAATCCCCAAGCCTCTGAAGAACATCCCCACGTCAATTATGACGCTATCAGCCCGGGATACTTTTCTACTCTGGGCGTTCCCCTGCTCTCCGGGCGTGATTTGAACAATGGAGACTCAGCCAAAAGCGCGAAGGTCGCTGTGGTAAGCGAATCGATGACCAAAATTTTCTTTCCTAATCGAAACCCAATCGGTGAACGGTTCGCCTTTGGGGGAGGGAAAGTCGCTCCGGACATCGAGATCGTCGGAGTCGTAAAAGATGCGAAACAAACGCACGTCCGCGATGAGAATCGTCCCTATATCTTCCTTCCCTACGCGCAGAGGAAACGCCTTTTTGGCGTCACCTTTTACGTGCGCACGCAACAAGATCCCTTGCCGCTTTCCTCGACTTTGCGCGATGTGGTCCGGCAGATGGACGCCAATTTACCGGTTTACGACGTAAAGAGTTTTGAGAACGTTGTCGACCAAGACCTGTTCGCCGAGCGGATGGTTGCGACCCTTTCGGCAAGTTTCGGGCTTCTGGCCGCTTTTCTCGCGGCTCTGGGAATCTATGGCGTGCTGGCCTACCTGGTGCTCCAGCGCACGCGCGAAATCGGCATTCGCATAGCCTTGGGAGCCGAGAGAAGCCATGTCCGACTTCTGGTCTTGCGGGAAGTGGGCTATATGGTCCTTGCCGGAGCAGTGGTTGGTTTGCCGCTGGCCTATGGCTTGGCTCACCTGAGCGAATCGCTGCTCTTCGGCGTGAAAGCACGGGATCCACTTATCTATGTGCTGGATGTGGTGCTAATCGCGGTCGTGGCGCTCTGCGCATGTTACTTGCCGGCGCGCCGGGCCACCCGCGTCGATCCGATCGTAGCCCTGAGGTATGAATGAGGGCAGATGATGCTGCCACTTACAGAGCGGGGCAACCGCGGTTTGGTAATCGAGGGGCCGGGAACATTAAGGGCTCTATTTGCGTTGCTATCAGTAAGGCCCTGCGGGCCGTGCTATATTCCAGTGCACCGCACGCCGCCAAAGCAAGGACAGGTGGTCTCAGGGACCGGAGAGCTAGACGAGCTTGTGTGAGTTTGGAGCAGGTCGGGGCAAGGCACGAAATGGATCGAGTTTCACTTTGCGAACTTTGAAGGCTAAGGAGATGACATGGCGGAAGCAAACGACACATTGATCAAGCTCGAGGGAGTGAAAAAGGTGTTCTACACCGACGAGGTGGAGACGCACGCACTGTCGGAAATCCATCTGGAAATCAAGAAGGGGCAGTACTTCTCGATTGCTGGGCCTTCGGGCTGCGGCAAGTCAACGCTGCTCTCCATTCTTGGGCTGCTGGATTCACCGACCTCCGGGCAATACTGGTTGAATGGGCAGCCGGTCGCGGAGCTCACGCTCAGCGAGAGGACGCGCATCCGCAACCGGGAGATCGGCTTCATCTTCCAGGCCTTCAACCTTATCGGCGACCTGACCGTCTACGAAAACGTCGAGCTTCCGCTAACCTATCGTGGCACCGGCAGCGCCGAGCGCAAGCAAAAGGTTCAGCACGCCCTCGAACGCGTGGGCATGGCCCATCGGTTGCGCCATTACCCCTCGCAACTCTCGGGCGGTCAGCAGCAGCGCGTCGCGGTTGCCCGCGCGCTCGTTGGCGATCCCCTGATCCTGATGGCCGACGAGCCGACAGGTAACTTGGACTCGAAGAATGGCGAGGCGGTGATGGAATTGCTCCGCGACCTGCACCGCAATGGCGCGACCATCTGCATGGTTACGCACGACCAGCGCTACGCCAATTTCGCCGAGCGCACTATTCATCTCTTTGACGGTCGCGTAGTGGAAGAAACCCAGGAAGCACACGCCTGAAACAGCACCGGTCCGAGGGCGGATCCGGCCCGAGGGAGTCCAGGACTGCTCGAGCGATTGCGGAGGCTATTCGTCATTCCTTTGCCGCAGGCTATGTTGGATCTCCGTCCGAATGCCTGGGAACTATTACCAGCTGATCGCGCTAATATATTGAGCCGGGAAGCGCGGGAGCGGTCTATCGCTGCTGACCTCCGTATGCGCCGGAACGCTCCAGGAAAATTCCCCAGGATAGGGAGATATTGTGGAACCACTGATTCAGCTGCGTAATCTCGAAAAAGCAATCGAAGCGGGCCCGAACAAATTCTTCCTTCTCCGCCGCATCAACCTCGATATCAACCAAGGCGAGTTCGTCACCATCATGGGGCCTTCGGGCGCCGGAAAGTCCACTCTCCTGAGCATCATCGGCATGCTCGACGGAGCATGGACCGGAGAGTTCTACTTCCTCGAACAGCCCGTTCACAAATTGAACGTAAAAAAACGCAATGAGCTTCACAAGGCCAACATCGGCTTTGTTTTTCAAAGCTACCACTTGATTGACAACCTGACGGTCTTTGAAAACCTCGAGATTCCGCTCTCCTATAAGAACGTTCCGAGCAAGGAACGCGCCAGCCTTGTGTGTGACGCGCTTGATAAGTTCAACATCGTCGGCAAGAAGGATCTTTTCCCCAATCAGCTTTCCGGCGGACAGCAGCAGCTTGTGGGCGTCGCCCGCGCCGTCATTCAGAATCCCAAGCTCATCCTCGCCGACGAACCCACCGGCAATCTGCACTCTGCCCAGGGCGAGGAGATCATGCAGCTCTTTAGGAGACTGAACGACGCGGGCACAACCATCATCCAGGTTACGCATTCGGAGAGAAACGCCGCCTATAGTAATCGCGTTATTCAATTAAAGGACGGCTGGATCGTCAGCGAAACCACGGCTGCCGCTCAGGCGGGGTAAATCGGTGGCCCCGGCGGCTTCGGCGAAGTCTGGGTCTCGCGGAGGATAATCCGATGAGGAGCCTTTTTCAGGACTTTCGTTTTGCGATTCGCACGTTGGCGAAGAACCCGGGCTTCACTCTCGTCGCCATCCTGACTCTGGCCATCGGCATTGGCGCCAATACGGCCATTTTCAGTGTCATTAACAGCCTTCTTCTCCATCCCCACGGCGTCGCCCATCCGGACCGGCTGGCGGCGGTTCGCGTCCGTTATGAAAAACTCAATCTGAAGAACATCGTTATCTCGGCGCCAGACTTTGCTTTCGTCCGTGATAATAAGCAGGTGTTCGCGGCTTCGGCGATCGAAAACCCGGGAAGTTTCAACTATACAGGAGGCGATTGGCCTCAGCGGCTGCGTGGCGCTCAAGTCTCCTCGCAATGGTTTGACGTCTTCGAAGCCCGGCCTATGCTGGGACGCGTCTTCACGCCGGAAGAGGATCAGCCAAACGCCAACCACGAAGTCGTGCTGTCTTACGATTCCTGGAAGTCTTTCTTCGGCGGCGACCCCGGCATCATCGAGCGAAGCATTCAATTAAATCAGCAGTCCTACAGAGTCATTGGCGTGATGGGTCCGGAATTCCAGTGGCCAAATCCGACCGATCTATGGGTCCCGATGGGACTTAAGGCGGACGCTTTTGTTTTGGACAACATTTTTAACGAGAACTATTTGTGTGTCGCCCGGCTGCAAGAAGGCGTGAACTTTTCAAACGCCGCGGCTTACCTGGCGCTGATGACCCAACAGATTGCCGATGATCCCCGCGCCCAGGGGTACCCGAAGAGTTCGGGCTGGGCCATCTTCGTTGTTCCGTTCACGACCTTCGTCTACGGCGACTTGCGCACGCCTTTGTTCATTCTCCTCGGCGCGGTCGGCTTCGTCCTTCTCATCGCCTGCTCCAACGTCGCCGGGTTGCTCCTGGCCCGCGCCACCGGACGAATGAAAGAATTCGCAATTCGTACCGCGCTCGGCGCATCGCCGTGGCGTCTCGCGTGGCAAATGCTGACAGAGAGTTTAGTCCTTGCAACCGGGGGCATGATTTTCGCCCTAATGATCGCGGGCGGAGCGATTCGCGTTTTGCTGGCGCTGTCTCCGGAAAATATGGCGACCGGCGTTGTCGTCTCGATCGACCGTTACGTGCTTCTCTTCACGATCGTGATGGCTGGTCTTTCCGCAATTATTTTTGGCGCGGCCCCAGCATGGCAGATCGCATTGACCGATCCTCAGAAAAACCTGCAACAGGGCCGCGGCACCGGAGGTGGAAGCAGAGGCGGCCATCTTTTTCGCGATTTCTTGGTTGTGGGCGAGCTTGCACTCGCGCTCGTTCTACTCGCCAGTGCCGGCGTTTTCCTACAAAGCCTCGCGCATCTTCGCGATGTGGACATCGGCTTTCGCCCGCACGGCTTGATGACGGCGGCGGTCGCTCTGCCCGATCGGCAATACGACACTGAGGCGAAACAGGTCGCGTTTCTGCGCAGTGCGTTGGATCATCTGGCGACCGCACCGGGTGTTGAATCTGCCGCTGCTGCTGTGCCGATTCCGTTCTGTGGTTTTGGAGGTTCGTCCTCCTTCAACATCGAAGGGCGCGTTTTACCCCCGGGTGATCCCGGACCGCACGGTGACGTCCGCCAGGTAAGCCCACTGTATTTCGACACGATGGGCATTCACTTGTTGCGCGGTCGTGTTTTCACCGACCAGGACACCAAAGATGGCCAGCCGGTCGTTGTGATTGACGAAAACCTCGCGCGACTCTATTGGCCGAATCAGGATGCCGTTGGCCAACACATGCGCAACGGGACGAATCAGCCATGGGCGACCATTGTAGGCATCGTTTCCCCGGTGCGCCATTCGCAAGTGGTCGGCGAGGAAGCCTCTTCGGTAGGTGTCGAAGGCGCCGGCAAGGGCGTGTACTACTATCCGCTCTATCAAGCGCCCTCGACCACCACTTTTCTTATGGCGCGCACCCGCGGCGATGCTGCATCTTTGGGAGCGGCGATTCGCGAAGCCGTTCACGCGGTTGACCCCGGCCAGCCTGTCTCGGACCTCAAAACGATGGACGAGAGGGTTGCGCTCTCTCTGGGACCCCGCCGGTCTGCGGTGACGTTACTGACGATTTTTGCAGTGATGGCGCTAAGTCTCTCTGCGGTGGGACTGTTCGGCCTCGTGCGCTATAGCGTCGCGCAACGCACCCAGGAGATCGGTGTCCGCATGGCTCTTGGCGCATCGCGACGCGATGTTCTCGCGATGGTGCTTCGGGAAGGGCTGCGTCTCGCTCTCGCGGGCGTCGTTGTCGGACTCCTCGCCGCATTTGCGCTGACTCGAGTCCTCGCGAGCCTTCTCTATGGTGTGAGTGCCACCGACCCCCTTACTTTCGCCGGCATGGCTCTCTTGTTAACCCTGGTAGCGCTTTTGGCTTCCTGGTTTCCCGCGCGGCGCGCCACGCGCGTCGATCCACTTGTGGCTTTGCGGTACGAATGAGCCGGCAACGTGCGAGCGAATGTCTTTTTGTCAATTGAACCGCCGGCAGCTATGCTAAAGAGAGCACTTAGAAAAGGTTTGCCCTGTCGCTTGGAATGAAAACGACTTCCAATCACGCACATCGCATACTTCTTGCCGATGATCAGGCCGACATCCGCGACGCCCTCCGCCTCCTGCTTAAACGAGAGGGCTATGAAATCCACGCCGTCGCATCTCCTTCGGAAGCTCTCTCGGCCATCGAGTCGCGCGAGTTCGACGCCGTTCTCATGGACTTGAATTACGCGCGCGACACCACTTCCGGACAGGAAGGCTTGGATCTTCTCAGCCGCATCCAGATGATCGACAGCAGCTTGCCGCTGATCGTCATGACCGCCTGGAGCAGCGTCGAGATTGCCGTCGAAGCGATGCGCCGCGGCGCGCGCGATTTCATTCCTAAACCCTGGGAAAACAATCGGCTTCTCGCCATTATTCGAACCCAGATTGAACTGCGCCAGGCGCTCCGCAAGGCCTCGCGCCTCGAAGCCGAAAATCGCCTACTGCGATCGGAATCGCGCCCCGCGATGATCGCTGAGTCCGCTGTAATGCAGCCTGTTCTCGAGTTGATTGGACGTGTCGGCCCTTCTGATGCCAACATCCTCATCACCGGCGAGCACGGCACCGGGAAGGAGGTTGTAGCCCAGACGCTGCACGCTTTGTCCTCGCGGGCCAGCCGTCCGATGGTCACCGTCAATGCGGGAGGTCTCTCCGAAGGAATTTTTGAGAGCGAGCTTTTCGGCCACGTGAAGGGCGCCTTCACCGATGCCCGCACCGACCGCGTAGGCCGCTTCGAGCTCGCTGAAGGCAGTACTTTGTTCCTCGACGAAATCGCCAATGTTCCGTTGAATCTTCAGGCCAAGCTTCTTCGCGTTCTCGAAACGGGCGAACTCGAGCGCGTGGGTTCCTCATCCACCCGCCGCGTCGACGTGCGCGTTTTGGCGGCCACCAACGCGGATGTGACCGCCGAAGCCGCCGCGGGACGCTTCCGGCAAGACTTGCTCTTCCGGTTGAATACCGTCGAGATCCACCTGCCTCCGCTGCGGGAACGTCGCGAAGACATATTGCTCCTTGCTCATCATTTTCTCCGCGGCTACTCGCAGCGCTATCGCAAAACGATTTCCGGGTTCGACTCCGCGGCCACGCAACTCCTTCGCGAGCACCCATGGCCGGGAAACGTCCGCGAATTGGATCACGCCGTCGAGCGCGGCGTGCTGCTCTCAACGGGCACTCTGGTCCACGCTGCGGATCTCGGTTTGCGCGCGGCCGCCGCCGCAGGTAACGCGCGACTGGAGGAAATGAGCCTGGACGACGTCGAACGCCACCTTATTCAGCGCACGCTCGGCCGCCACGAAAATAACGTGAGCCAGGCCGCCAAGGCCCTTGGGCTGAGCCGCAGCGCGCTTTACCGCCGTCTCCAAAAATACGGTCTGGAATAATGCGGCTGACCTACGAGCGCCGCCTCCAGCTTTTGGCGTTGGCTGCGGGTCTGCCGGGCAGCTTCGTAGCGCTCATTCTTCTCTGGACTGGCAGCTTTTCGTCGTCCACGGCCTGGACTCTGACCGTACTCATCGTGGGTTTCTGGCTGGGGTTTGCTCTCTCTCTTCGCCACCGCGTTGTTTTTTCCTTGCAAACGCTCTCGAATCTTTTGGCTGCGCTCCGTGAAGAAGATTTTTCCGTACGCGCTCGCGGCGCCGGCCGCGAAGACGCCATGGGCGAGGTTATCACCGAAGTCAACGCGCTGAGCGAAACTCTTCGTCAGCAACGCCTCGGGGCCCTCGAGGCGACCGCGCTCTTGCGCACCGTGATGGAGGAGATCGACGTCGCCATCTTCACCTTCGACAACGAAACCAAACTTCGTCTCGTCAACCGCGCAGGTGAGCGCCTGCTGGCAAGACCCGCCGAACGATTGCTGGGGTTTACGGCCGGTGAACTGGGCCTGGCGGCCTGTCTTGAGGGAGAGCCCACGCGCACCATGGAACTGGATTTCACCGGCGGTTCGGGACGCTGGGGCATGCGCCGCGGCTCGTTCCGTCAAGGCGGCTTGCCACATCACCTGATCGTGCTGAGTGACTTGAGCCGCACGCTGCGCGACGCGGAGCGCCAGGCCTGGCAGCGCCTCATTCGCGTTCTCGGGCACGAACTCAACAATTCGCTCGCGCCCATTCAGTCTGTCGCACAGGGCCTTGAGAGCGGACTCCAGTCCGCCATGAAATTGCCGGAACTCAACGAAGGGCCAAACCGGGGCATTCTTGAGGATCTTCGCGACGGCCTCGGAATCATTCGCTCGCGGACGGAAGCGCTGGCCCGTTTCATGGCTGCTTACGCGCGTTTGGCGCGTCTGCCGCAGCCCAAGTTAGGTCCGGTCAGCGTTCCCGAGTGGATTGCCCGCGTGGCCAAACTGACTACGCGCATTTCGGTAAGAGTGGTGGAAGGGCCGAACGTCAGCATCTCCGCCGACGCGGATCAATTGGAGCAACTCTTGATCAATGTTATCCGCAACGCCGTGGATGCGGCGCTCGAAACTGGCGGTGGAGTGGAAGTCGGATGGTCGCGGCAGGGCTCGCAATTGGACGTCTGGGTTCGCGATGAAGGACCGGGAATCTCGAACACGGCCAATCTTTTCGTACCATTCTTCACTACCAAACCCGGCGGCTCGGGAATCGGTCTGGTCTTAAGCCGGCAGATCGCGGAAGCTCACGGCGGCGAATTGACGCTGACCAATCGCGACGATGTACGCGGCTGCGAAGCCAACGTCCGCCTCCCTATCTGATGCAGCGCTCCCGCCGGCCTGACTCGCCGTCTCCCCGGGGAATACGGCAGCGTGTCGTCATTTGGGGCTTTTTTCTACGGAGTTTGATTCTCGAAATTCAAATCGAGTTATGCCGCGAGAAGCGCCAAACCAAATTGCGCTCCCGTCAGCGCTACGTGCGCAGTCGAAGTCTCCCCAAGGTGGATTGCCAGCAGCCGCTCGAACACCTTCGGCTCAGCTGCGAAAGCGCGCAGAGCGCGCCTGCGAAGGTTCTCTCGCGCGTCCAGCAAAAGAAGTAAGCGGGCCATCCACGCAGGCCGCCTCCCCAGGCGTCTGTGCTCCTTCTGATATTCAGAAAGCTTGCCACCTGCGATAGCTTGCGCCAGCGCTTGCGCCTGACAAAATCCAAGGCACAGCCCATCGCCAGTGATGGCATCCACGCCGCCAGAAGCATCCCCGATTAGAGCCACATTATCTTTGTACACGCGATCGAGGCTGTGCATCGCCGTCACCGCGCCGCGGTCCGTGCCGAATCTTTCCGCTCTTTCCAAACGCGCGGCAAGTTCTGGAAATCCCTGAATGATCCTGTCAAATTGTGCCTCGGACCGGCGCGAAATCAAAACTACGCAGACCTCTTCCCTTCCTACCGCGGTGACATAAGCCTGAGCGTCCCGGCCCCAATAAATTTCCGTATACTCCGACCAAGGCGTAACGTGAAAGTGCCGGCGCGTGGCGAATCGTCTCTTATGCTCCCGGTGCGCCTCGAGTCCCATCCATTGCCGAACACGCGAATTGCTGCCGTCTGCTCCAACGATCCACTTTGCCGGAACGATGCCACTCGTCAGCACCACGCCTTCCGAGCAAACGCCAACTACCGGCGTGTTCCACATCAGAGAAACTCCGCAGGCGCTGGCTCGCGCCACCATCTTTTCGTGGAGTATCGTTCGCCGCACTCCGATGCCTTGAGCCTTGGGAAAATCCGCCGCCACGCTCGTCCTATTCTCGATAAATTTCAAACCGCGAAACGCCTGCCCGTACGATTCCTCGATGCTGATTCCCAACTTTGTTAATGCCTCGATCGTGTCCGGCATCAGGCCTTCGCCGCATGCTTTGTCAATCGGCGGCCTCACGCCGTCGGCGACGGTGACCTCAAATCCTTTTTCACGAATGGCGATCGCAGCCGCAAGTCCCACGGGTCCGCCGCCAATGACAAACACCTCTGTCCCATGACCCATCCATCCCCCCTCGCTGCATCTGCTGGATGTGCCCAGACGTAGCACAGACTCTCTCAGTCGCTTTAGATGTTTCCACGACGGAATGGATGCTTCGTGAGAGTTGGCTAGCACGCCAGGGAGGAAAGGAGCGTTCCTTTCCCGAAGCGCCACGGCGTGTTCTATCTAGTTGGGCTCCGGGAAGTCTCCGTGGTCCGGTAAGCTCTGGTTTCGATGATAAGCACAGTTTATCTTGTTAAGCATTTCTATTAATTTGACTCATTGACCCCGTAACCGTCATCCTGTTATTCTCTATGGCGATCGATATGTCTCGCGTCGCCATCTTCGACGAACGGATTCGCTCGGGAGCGCTCGCCTCCGGCGATGTCATCCGTGTCGTGGTACGAATTACTTTCGTACTCATGCGGGGTTTTAGAGCCGGATGATGGCGCCCTAGTTCAGAATCACCGAGAGGTTTCGGGGCCATCATCTAAAAATTTTTGGCCTTCAATTTTGAAAGCAATACTTGGCGACCAGGGAGGATTTTTGCAGTGACCGAATCTTTGCCCAAACCGCGTAGCCGCGCGCTGACCGACGGCGCTCACCGCGCGCCTGCGCGTGCCATGCTCCGCTCCGCAGGTCTTCGCGATGACGACTTTCGCAAACCACTAATCGGGGTCGCCAACACTTGGATCGAAATCGGTCCCTGCAACTATCATTTACGCGAGCTCGCCGAACACGTCAAAGCCGGAATCCGCGCCGCGGGCGGCGCTCCCCTGGAATTCAATACCGTATCGATCTCAGACGGTATCACCATGGGCACGGAGGGCATGCGCGCCTCGCTCGTAAGCCGCGAGGTGATTGCCGATTCCATCGAGCTCGTCACGCGCGGAAATCTCTTCGACGCTCTGATTGTTCTCGTCGGCTGCGATAAGACCATTCCTGGTGGCGTCATGGCCCTCGCGCGCCTGAATATTCCTAGCTTGATCCTCTACGGAGGCTCCATCGCGCCCGGCCAGTTTGAGGGACATTCCGTGACCATTCAGGATGTCTTCGAGGCCGTCGGCATGCGCGCCCGCGGCACCATGACCGACGCGCAGCTCAATGCCCTCGAATGCTCCGCTTGCCCTGGCGCAGGCGCCTGCGGCGGCCAGTTCACAGCCAACACCATGGCCCTGGTCTGCGAATTTCTCGGCAT
>Ga0207137_1031_pt1 | contig 35689 bp, 60 predicted proteins | sample Alteio_BWMinHeat_9_FD_153572 | JGI IMG/M metagenome (GOLD analysis project Ga0207137, IMG submission 153572) | Enriched cells from forest soil in Barre Woods Harvard Forest LTER site, Petersham, Massachusetts, United States -... | ecosystem: Environmental > Terrestrial > Soil > Temperate forest >...
CGCCGGCGGCAAGCGCTCTTTTGGAGTTCCCGAATGTCCACGCAGGCATGATGGTCGAAATTCGTCCAAAGGCGCATCTTACTCCCGTGGTGCAACTCGAGGCATGCAGCGCGAAGGCGCCGTATGTCGGATGGTGGGAGATCCAGGTCGGTGCCGGCGCGAACGTGGCGGAAGTCTATCTGGGCAAGAAGTTGCTGAGCGTCTGGGAGATCACGGTTGGGCCGTGCTTCCTACGTGACATTGATCAACACAAGTTTGGTTTTGGCGGAATCGGGACCGTCATTAAATTCTGATTGGAAATATGCGTAAGACCTTTCAGTACCGTCTAAAGCCCACTGCTTCTCAGGAACGGCAACTGCACGCCACGCTCTCAGCGTGTCGCTTTGTCTATAACTGGGGGATCGAAGACCGAAAGAATCTATGGGAACGCTGCGGCGTTTCAACGAACTTCTTCGATCAGTCAAAGTTCCTGACGCATCTTAAGGAACTTCAGCCATTTCTAAAATCTGTTCATGCGCATCCGCTTCAGGATGCTTTGAAGCGAGTTGCGTTCGCATATGATGGATTCTTCGATCGAGGGAACGGTTATCCTCGATTCAAGGGGCGTTATCTCTACAAATCGTTCACGTTCAAGGAGTGGGGTAACGGCGCAAAGTTCGATGGGAAGCGTCTGGAGTTGTCGAAGATCGGTCGCGTCAGGATTAATCTCCATCGTCCGATCGAAGGGGAGATCAAAACGTGTACGATCAAACGCCGCGCTGACGGCTGGTATGCGCTTTTTTCAGCGGAAGTATCCACACCTTGGAGGAGCATTAACGAAAATCCCGCGCTCGGTGTGGATGTTGGGATACTTAGCTTTGCGGCGTTTTCAACAGGAGATCTGATAGACAATCCGAGATATCTGATAGCACAGGAACGGGCGCTACGGGTCGCGCAACGCAAGGTATCTCACCGGACCAAGGGATCGAGCCGGCGCCGAAAGGCGGCAGATCACTTGGCGCTGATTCACCTGCTGATTTCTCGTCAGCGGAGGGACTTTCATTTCAAGACGGCGAAGAAGATCGTAGATCGATCGTCGGCCGTCTTTTTCGAAAAGCTGAACGTAAGCGGGATGATGAAGAATCACTGTCTCGCGAAGTATATATCGGATGTATCTTGGAGCTCGTTCCTCGGAATCCTCTCACGCTCGGCTGAAAGCGCTGGCGTGGCCTACATGGCTGTGGAGGCTCCGGGAACGAGCCAAGAGTGCGTATGTGGCGAACCCGTCCTTAAAGATCTGTCGGTGAGAATCCACCGGTGTCCGAAGTGCGGCTTGGTGGAAGATCGGGACGTGGTATCAGCGAAGATAGTCTTAGCAAGAGGGCTGGGCAGGCCCGTCGGCGAGGACGCTGGTTGTAATAAGCGCCCGACGACCCGAGAAACCGCCGGGGATTTAGCCCGTGCGGACTGTCACGTTCTTTTTCAAAGGGTTTTAAGCGCGAATCTATGAACCACGAAACGGAGCTCCGGGTGAACCTGGCGAAAATCTATCCGCTTCTAGCGGAAGCTTCTCCGGATCGGATTGAAAAGGCCTGCGAGAAGCTCGAGGACGCGGTGGCGATCCTGAAGGGACTTCCGGTTCCGATGAGAGAAGAGGGGAAGAAGATCGATGGATAAGAAGGCTGGAAAACCAGAAGGAGTCCGGGCGTGGTACGACCGGACGACCCGGAAGTACCGGAGGATCTTCATAGTTGTGAGCGTCATCAGCGTCATCGTGATGACCTGCATGTGGTCGTTTGCTTCCGTGAACTTCCTTAAACGGATCCAGGAGTACAACGGGGCGCTAACGATTCCCTTCGCGGGGGGTCTCTGGTTCTTCATGTTCATTTTCATGTTCCTGATCCCTTCGAGGGAAGCGTCATTCAGGGGTCAGGAATCCCTCGAGGCGGTGGCCGAGAAGCTGGGTCCGGCGATCGAAGTCTGGACGCGGATCGGCCTGCAGGTCGAGAAGGAATTCCCCGTCATGCTCCAGAAGGTCAACGAGACGATCGACACCGTCAAGGTCGCGGTGAAAAACCTCGAGGAAGGCGTGAAAGGAAACGCTGAGCTGATCAAGGAGGCGAAGCCGATCCTGGCGTCGCTCAAGGAGATCGAGGAGACGATCCAGGACGAACTGCTTGACGATGCCAAACTTCTGATTGATTCTCTTAAGAGGATGTCGTTGCCGATAAAGCCTGCGGCGAATCCGGCGTCTGGGTCAGCGGAGGCAGGTCCAACGAGAATTTCTGAACCGGATCTCAGCGCGGCGATTTCCAGGATTTCGAAGAAGAAGACGGTGGAGCCGAGTGTCGCTCCGCCGAAAGTTTGAAGGAGAGGAAGATGGTCTTTTTCAACGCGCCCTACAATTTTGCGCGCCGGCTTGGCCAGGCGAGTGCGGTCCCGGCATCGGCGCCCGTGACGGTGGTCACGCCGCCGAGTTCCGTGACGCCTCCGGATGCCACGCTCGCTCCGTCCAACCCCTATGACGCGCCGATGTCGTTCTCGCTCGCGGGGGTCCTGGTGGCGGGCGTCGTGGGCGTCGGGCTCACGCTGACGGTGGCGACCGCTCTCCTTCGGAGGAAATAGGAGCGTCGATGAAGAGCATGTTCGGTTCGTCCTGGTTCGGAAGGCAGGGTATTCAAGACTATTTGCCCTCTCCGAACGGGATCTGGCTTGGTCAGGCGGCGATGCCGGATCAGTCCGACACGGCAGGCCTCGCGAGCGGCATCGAAGGGTTCATCGCCAAGCTGCCGCCGGAGCTCCTAGGCACCTACAACGCAAAATATCAGGCCTGCATGAACCAGGTCAACAACGGCGGGATCATCGGTCTGGCGACCGGGGCGAAGTGCCTTTACGACCTCTATAAGGAGCTGGACAACCTCGCCAAGAACGGACCTCCGAAGGCGGCGGTCCTGCCGGCGCCGGCGGCGGAGTTCCCGGTCCTTCCGGTGGTCCTGGGCGTGGTCGGATTGGGTGTGCTGGTGTGGGGGCTGACGAGATCCTCTTCATCCTCTCCGAAAAAAGGCAAATGATGTACGCGCATAATTTGTTCCGTCCGAGGATCAGCGTGGTCCGCCTGGGACAGGCGCTCCCCTCCGTCCAGGCGCTGGAAGCGCGCGCGAGCACGGCGCTTGCGAAATATTCGGACCTGATGTCGCGCGCGGCGCTCATCACGGATGATGCCACGCGGCAGGCGATCATGAACTGGGTCGGAAACGGCAAAGTCCCGGGATCGCCGTCGGAACGTTATCTTTTCGTCCAGCAGGATCAGAGTTCGAACGCTCCGTGGGACGAGAACCGGACGAAGCGCCTGGACGATCTCGAGGCGGCAGACGCAGAACTCGAGACGCGAGTCATTAATGGGGAGAAGTCCGGAAGCTACTCGCCTTCGGGCGTGCTTTCGCTGGTCGATGCGAACGGAAAATTGACGGGCACCGGGATCAGCCTGGTCGCCCTTGGGGTTCTCGCACTCATCATTGTGCCGCTGACGATTAAGTGAAGATCTTATGACGAAGATGAAGCTGAAGGCGATGGTCGTAGCGTTTTCGAAGAACGGTAAGTGCCGTGGTACCGTGAAGAGGCGCGGGCGGTCACATCGGCGCATGTGCTATGCGCGCGTTTGGTGCAAAAACTGTTAGTGAACTTGTGTTTTGGTGAACGGTTTTTTGGAGGCATGTCCATGTTGGTGAAAGTCGCATCCAGGAAGAACGGCCGTTGCAAGGTTGGCTCGAAGCACGTGAAGGGCCGGAAGGGCTGCTTCCGGGCCAAGCGCCGCTGAGCAGGGAAACTGGAGATAGGGGGGCCCAGGCCGAGAGGCCTGGCCCCCGCCAGTAATCCAGAGTTTGAAATCGTCTTGAGATAAATTCGGAGGAAGAAGACCATGGCCGGAAATCAGTTTGGCGGGGGCGGCGAGAAGTTCCAGTCCGCCCAGCAGGGTCTTGCGAGGAAGGTGGTCCAGCTGGGGACGGTCACCCCTCAGTTGATGGCCGGCGCCAGGATCGACGGGCCTGGGAACGTGGCGTTCGCAACGCCAATACAACCGCAGATGAACCAGGCGGTGATCGGGAAGGGCGACCAGGGCGTGCGCGGCGCCACCCCGATCCGCGTCATGGGAGGGCTGGGAGACGGCTTCGGGCCGACCCAGGGGCAGATCGCTCAGCCCCAGGGGAACTTCCATCCCGCGCCGCAGCCGCAGTATCCGCCGACTCCGCATGCCGCGCCGGCGCAGCCACAGCCGTCTCAGCCTCAGCCCCAGCATGCGCAGCTCGGGGCGAATGAGGAAGTCCATCGGCTGGTCGCGAGGCTCCAGGGGCCCTCGGGGAATCAGTACGAAGCGATCTACGAGGTGGTCGCTCCGGAGCGCGGCAGCAAGGTCCTGGGCGTGAGCGAAAGGCCGGTCTAAGCCATGGAACAGCGGCAGTTCGGTCCTGAGACGGCAAGGGCCGTCGTGATGAAGGTCGAGCACATCCGGATGTCCGGTGTGGAGCTCGCCTCATTTGATGAGCGGGAGCCTTCGCTTGCTTCCGACTGCGGGATCGGACTGGCCGCGCTCGAGGCCCGGACGATCCTGGGAAGCGGCGCGGCCGACCGCGTGATCCATCAGGCCATGGAGGCCCAGCGCCAGAGGAGGTCGTTCCTGGTGGGCCAGCAGGACTGGAATTCGGTCATGCGTCTGGAGGGGGTGGTGTCGCTCGCTTCCTCCAAGATCGCGGAGCGGTATATGGCGCTCGAGGCGGCCGGATCGAACTCCGCCAAACTGGGAACGGCAATCAGCGTGGTGTCTGGAATCGCGGGGTTGATCAAGACCTTTCTCTAGAGGACGACGATGAGTTGCGGTCTGTCGCACAATCATTCGATGGGCTGAGGTCTCCCCGTGGAGATGCAGTCTGCATCGACGACCCGAGCAGTAAGTGCGGATGAACTGTCCGCGATCGCGAAGGAAAAGGCGATCCGTGGACAGCCGACGAGGAGCATGGCCGAACCGGTGGTTGAAAAACAGATGGGAGTCCAGGCGAACACTCCGGTAGCAAGAGTGATGGCAAAGCCTATTTTAGGCCAGGCGCCGGCGTCTGTGCAGGCACCGACAGCAGCTCCCGCGGCGACAACGGGCGTACCGGTGCCAGCTGCCCAGAAGACCACGATCAGCGCATCGGAGGCGGCCACCATCCTCTCGGGTCTACAGGCGACGCTCGACCAGGCGGACAGCGCAAAGTCAACCGGATGGCGCTGCTCAAGCGCGGACGATGCGACCTTCTACCAGGGGAGGATCCTGCGCGATCGCTTGGCACAATTTATTCCCCGTGCGCTATCGACCTCCGTTTTCGAGATCACCGCAGCCGAACTGGACACCGCCGACAAGATCCTGGCCTGTTCGAATGAAGCCACGGCGAGTGTGCCCAATACCGGCGCGTATATCGCGCTCGGAGTGATCGTGGCGCTTACGGCGATCTTTTTCTCGGTCAAATGACGATGAAGATCCGAATGACGTCCTGAAAATGGAACGGCTTAAAGCGGCCGGTCGGGCCGCTCAAGATCTCTGAGACCAGGGTCATCAGCCCTGATGTCATGGTCGCCCAGTTGAGTGGGGCGATGGAGTGCGAGGTCGCGGTCGTGAAGGACAAGGGAAAGTTTTTCGTGAAAGCCCCGAAAGAGCTCGGCGGGAAGCTGGAGAAGGTCCCGGCCGACACGCTCACCGACTGCATCAATTACAAGACCTGGGAGTGGAACAAGGAGCTTATGGCGAAGAAGAAAGTCGTCAAGGAAGGAACAAAATCATGAGGGCCGTAAATATAATGCCGTGGAGCCCGGTTCTCGTGCCGCGCGCATTCATCGGACAAAACGTATCGATGGCGCCTGCGGCGCTCCCTCCGGCTCCTCCGTTCATCGACAGCGCCTTCATGTCGCTTGTCTTCGACGGCTTGATCGTGGCGGGCGCGGGGATCGCGGCATTCGGACACCTGCAGGACGCGAAAAAATCCACGGATCCGAAGAAGAAGAGCGGCCTGAAAAACTGGAGCTATGCCTTCTTCGGACTTTCCGGCCTTTTCGCCATGAAGGGCATTGTCGACATCAACCGGCTGACGCCGTCGTGAACGGAGAGATTATGTACGGAAGAAGCTGGAGTCCGGCGAAAGCTGTCCGCTCGATCGGGCAGGCTGCGGCGCAGACGCCCGACGGATTTTTCGGAAGCCCAGGCGTGGCGTTCACGAGCGATCTTGTGGCTGCGGGTATCAGCGTATTCATGGGGATCGGGGCGACCAAGAGGAACAGCGAAGCGGCGATGTTCTGGTGGGCCGCGACGACCGCTGCAGTGGTCAAAGGCCTTCATGACTTGAAGCGCCTGGGTTAAGGGAAAATACTATGATTCCGACGATGGTTCCGGTGGTCGGGATGAGATCATGGAGGCCGCAAGCCAGGCTCAGCCAGGGGGCACCTGCCGTGGTTCCTGCGCGTCCAGGCCTCTTTGACATCGACGGGCCGGCGGCTGCAGTCGCCATGGATCTTCTGGCGGCCGTGTCGACGGGCATTCTTGGAAAAGCTTTCGGAAGCATCAAGGATTCGAGCGGCCACCCGACGCCCAGTCGCTGGAGCACAGTGTTCTGGGTGATTTCCGGGATTACCGGATTCAAGGCGCTGATCGATATCAGCAGGTTCAGGTAGAGACATGATGATACAGCCGGTCGCCAGGATCTGGAGTTCAGCGCGCTCTTCGCCGCTTCCGGCCAGGCTGCCTTCCGCATGGTCAAAAGGGATGGGCCAGATTTCGCCATCTGCTGCGATCCTGGACGACCCACGTCTTGCATTCGGGACTGACCTGGTCGTCGCCACTGCGGGTGGTTATCTGGCCTGGGGCATCCAGAAAAAGGCCAAGAGGGGCGGATACAAGACCATCTGGTCTGTCTTCTGGATCGTCGCGGCGACGGCCGGAGCCATGAAAGCCCTTCATGACCTTTCGAGAATGAGGGCGTAGTCATGAAAGTGCGCGCGAGCGAAGTCTCGATCGGACAGTGCTTCCTTCAGGGTCGGAGCCTGAAAAAGAAGACCGCCGACGACAAGGCTATCACCGTGAAAAACGGAAAGGTCAGCACGAGGAAGCTGAAAGGTGATCCGCAGGTCGAGCTGACCTACTGTCCGCTCGAGATGCTGGGAACCGGGATGAGCCCTCGGCATCCGGAGACCATGATCGAGATCGGAGATGGCAATCCGCTTAAAAAGAGGAGAAGGTAATCATGGCCAAGATGATCGTGGAGCTCGGCCGCGGACGCGGGCAAGTAAAGTGGGCTCGTTTCTCTGATCCCTTCCTTCCCGGCTGGAACAAGAAGGAGCCGACCGCGGCACGTCATGCGGCCCTGCACAGGCTGACGGTCCGGGAGGGCTGCCTCACGGTTTCCCGCAAGCTGAACCAGTTGGCAAACGTGACGCGCGATGTGCCGACGAAGAAGAAGGCCAGAGCGGATCAGCGGTGGATCTCGAAGCAGGGCTTCTGTCATCTCAAGACGAAGAGGCTTGGAAAGTACTAAGTGGCCAAGCTGACCGGTGTCCGGTGCCTCTCGATCGGTCGCGCGCTGGCGCGGACCGAGTGTGGGTTGGCGTATGCCGCGCGAGCGATCACGAACGGCAAGGCCCAGGACCTGCAGATGGGCTTGAACACGGTCAGGAGTTCAATTAAGCACGTGGACCAGATGATGGCCAACTCCGGCGGAGCGACGCGAAAAATATTGGCGAAGGTCTCGTCGATGGACAGAGATCTGAAGCGAAATGGAAAGATCGGACGAGCCAAGGCGAAGGAAATGTTTCAATCTCTTCAGGATCTCAAGCTGGACGTGGACCGGCTGTTCGCGACGGGCGCTGCCCTGTGTCCGGGTGGAAAGGGGAACAAATGAGCGATCTTTTCAGGATGGGTCCCTCGCTGCTCGGCCAGGTGCGTTTGGCGGCTGGCCCGAAAAGCCACGCGAACCGCTCGTCAGAGGAGCTCCGGAAGAATTACTGCGATCCAGGTGGAACTGGGGAAGGCAGGTGCGATTCCCTGGCTCTCGATGGAGATTCCAGCCGGCGTCCGGACTGGGGCCGGGATTTCGACGAAGGGCGCTGGTATTGCGACCCTGCGGTCGATCCGAACTGTCCGCTGCCTCTCGTGTCGCTGGCGGGAGATCCCAACGAATCGTTCCAGTCCACGCATTCGCAGATGCAGACGCCTCCGATGGACAAGTGCAATCCGGCATGGGATCCGGGCTGCCCGCGGCCTCAGCCCAACAGAACGCTCTCGCCCTATGTGCCGTCGAGCTACCTGATGGGGCATGGAACTGGCGTCGTGTACCAGGGCAGTGTTTCCAGGCCGCGCCCGAAGGACAGAAGCGGTCGTCGTTTGTATCTGTAATTTTTTAACGGAGAAAGCACCATGTTCAACCTGGGTTTCGGCGGCCAGCCGATGGGTTTCCCTGCTCAGCCGCAGATGGGCCCGCAGATGGGTTTCCAGGGCCAGTTTGGCGGCGGATTCCTGCAGGCGCCGGATGCGTCGGCGGGATTCGGCACCGTGGGCGGAGGCGTCGTCTATGCCTTGAACCATCCCAGGGTTCAGCCGAGAGACGATTCCCAGAGAAAGTCGCCTTACGTGATCATGAGCGAGTCGGACAAGCTCGCCTTCCCAGTTTCCACGGGACAGGAAGGAGACTGGCAGGAGCGATACCTGTTTCCGAATTCGCCTGTGTGGTTCCACAGGACCACGACGAACAGATTCAGACGCGGAAAGTGAAATAGAGAGTTTTGGATCTTAAAAAGGAGGAAGGAACTATGTTCAACCTGGGTTTTGGCGGCCAGCCGATGGGTTTCCCTGCTCAGCCGCAGATGGGCCCGCAGATGGGTTTCCAGGGCCAGTTTGGCGGCGGATTCCTGCAGGCGCCGGATGCGCCTGCGGCGTTCGGCATGGTGGGCGGAGGCATCGTCTATGCCATGAACCACCCGAGGCAGCAGCCGAGGGATCGTTCGGGGCGGAAGCCGCCTTACGTGATCATGAGCGAGTCGGACAAGCTCGCCTTCCCGGTTTCCACGGGGCAGGAGGGCGACTGGCTCGAGAGCTGGTTGATGCCGGTGAGTCCCGTCTGGTATCACAACACCACCATGCGGAAGAGTCGCCACAACAAGTAAAACGTCAATCACCGTCGCCTAAAGGCGACGGCTTGTGAGGAGTAGCGATTGCCAACGCGAAACAAGCGAGTTAAACGGGAGACTAGGGTGGGCAAGGTCTCGAAAGAGGCCGCTCGAAGCCAGTTGAACACTCTGCCCGTGGCAGGGCAAGGCACGTCGAAGGTGCTCCACCAGCCCTCGACCTCTGCGAGTGTCAACCCCGAGGTGGGTAATTGCCGTCCTCCGAAAGGAGGGCGTGAGTCCGGTAACGGACTCCTGTTCGTTCCCGTTCAGGATAAAAACGGGAAACCTCTCATGCCCTGCCATCCGGCCAGGGCACGGGAGTTGGTCAAGGCCGGGAAAGCGGTCAGGCGTTTTTCGAAAGGAGTCTTCTTTATCCGTTTGACGGAGCGCGCTGAAGGCGAGGTCCAGCCTGTGGCTTGCGGCATTGATCCTGGCTCAAAGAAGGAAGGCTTTACGGTGAAGTCATCGAACCGGACGTTTTTGAATATCCAGGCTGATGCCGTGACCTGGGTGTCAGAGGCAGTTGAAGCGCGGAGGCAGATGCGCCGCAATCGGCGTTCCCGAAAAACTCCTTGCCGGGCGAATCGAATGAATCGAGCTCGCGGAACGCTGCCGCCATCCACACGAGCGCGGTGGGGATCTAAACTTCGCCTTGCCAAATGGCTTTCAGGTATTTATCCGATCAGCATCTTTATGGTCGAGGACGTGAAGGCGAAGACAAAAGGAAAGCGTAAGTGGGACGCCAGTTTCTCGCCGCTTGAGATCGGGAAAGCATGGTTTTACGAGGAGCTTAGGGAATTAGCGAAGGTCGAGACGAAGAGTGGATGGGAGACAAAGCTCCTTAGAGATGTGATGGGCCTCAAAAAGATTGGAAACAAGATGGCCGAGGTATTCGAGGCTCATTGTGTGGATTCGTGGGCGCTGTCGGCGAGCGCTGTCGGCGGCACGGTTCCGGATAATACACGGATCATATGCATGACGCCTCTGAGATTCCATCGGCGACAGCTTCATCGCTTTCAGCCGAGCAAAGGCGGTATAAGAAAGCTTTATGGTGGGACACGGAGCCTTGGATTTAAGCGCGGGTCTCTCGTGACGCACCCGAAATACGGCATAGCCTACATCGGTGGGGCGATGGGTGGTCGATTGAGCTTACATTCAACGGGAGATGGTGGACGTTTGTGCCAGAACGCTCAGCCATCAGAGTGTAAGTTTCTAGCTTATGGAAGCTGGCGGACAAGAATGGTTTCTTAGAGAGGAGGCGCGATTCCTCCGCCGCCTGAAGGCGGCGGTCTCCTCGCGTCCATTTTATGATCGGCTACGAGCCTGTGCGTCTTGGTCGGATTCCGCTTAGAGCCAGACATACTCTGGGCGCGGAGGAATTGATCGAACTCGGCAGGTCTCGCGCGCCGTTCATGAGGAAACGCCTGGGCCAGGGGACGGGGCTGCCGTCCCCTCAGACGGTGACCATCACGGCCGATGAAGCCAAGCTGATGCTCAAGGTCGTGGAGAACATCGTCTCCTTCTCCGGGGATTACGCGATCGAGTTCCAGTCGTACTGCCCGCCGGATCGCTGGCAGAAGGCGCTGGAAGACGTCGGCACCTGGAGCCATGAGATCGAGCGCCAGGTGAACGCAGGGTATTCAAGCATTGCGCTGCCTGCCGACGTGGTCTTCAGGCTTGTGGATCTCGAGAAGTGCGTGTCCTACGCAAGGGACGCGCGTCTAAGCGGCGCGAGGGTGGCCTTCACGATCTCCGCGATCGGAGCGGTCGCGGACTTCGTGTTCGGGATCTCGTGGCTCGGCACGATTGCGTACGTCTCCGGTCTCGCGATTCTACTCGGCCAGCCGCTGATCGCGAAGTACCGGCCGGATCCTCAGGCGCCTTATGCTCCGGCGCTCCAAGGAAAGCATCGCTGTGGCCTGGCGGGGAATTGCGAGATCATCGCGATGAAGCTCGAGGAGGAGGAGAAAAAACAACCGAACGCCAGGCGCCTCCTTGAGCGGGTGATCGTATCGGATGTGCCGATCGAGCGTCATTACTGGGGGACCGTGACGCCGAATCCCGGGTCCGAGCCTGGCTCAACCTGCCTGATGAAGGGGCGGTTTAGAATTCGCGTGGAAGGCTGGGCCGGCGACGTGGTCACGACCCAGGACGGCTGGGCGCCAGTCGATTCCTCTGAATGCTGGGGGGCGATCAATATCGCGGTCTACGATGCCGAGGAGGATCCGGCCAGGATCAAGGATGCGGATCTGAACATGGATTCCGGTCATGAGAATTCCTACTGGGTGGAGTACGTGGGGCCTCTCACGGACGGAAGAACGCGTCGCGCGGGCCCTTTCGGCTGCACGGGCGATCCCGTGCAGCACGCGATGGACGACGGCGGATTTTCGGAAGCCGGGCAGGACGGCGGCTACGTCCTTTTCGACAGCCAGGGTGCCGTGGTTGAAGTAGGTGCGTGATGTCGAGAGAATATTTTGCGACGAAATTCGTCTCTGGGAAGGCGGAAGGATCGCTAAAGATGCGCTGGTGGCTCCGGCACAGCTGCTCGGTGGGGAGTTATCTCAGGAACTGGGATTCGAAGCGGCTCCTGGACGGGGATGTCGAGAGGAAGTCCATCGAGAAGCTGATCAAGAAGAGCTGCGTCGACTGGAACGGCATGGTGTACCGGAGCCAGAAGATCAGCCTGATGCAGGAGCATGCTTACCTTGAAATGCTGATGGTGGACAAGGTGATGGCGGTGGTCCAGGACAAGCTCGACTCGACGTGCGTGAAGCCGGTGGCAGATCTCCTTATCGAAAACGTCGGCCATCAGGCGGAGCATCACAAATTCGATATCCAACATTTCCCGGTAAACCAGTGGAAGGAATTGATGCTCAACCATGTAAGATTATTCACGGAGTCGGTGCGGTGGTTCGTCAAGCCGGACGACCGTCACTACGCTTCATGTGAAGAGCGCAGGATGGAGAACACCCTGGCGCTGGCGGCCTTCTCGACGGAATGGCTCTGAGGAACTGAACATGCAGGATTTCTTCATGGGGGTGGTGGTCGAGGTCGAAGAGCTCGGGCTCGGCGAGGCTCCTCCGGAGACCACTCCTCCGCAGGGAGTGATCATCGCGCATCGTGAAAGCGATGGATGGATCCGGAAGTATCTGTACAAGTCCACGAGGGACCTGTCCGGAAGGATCTCGCGCTCCAAGGTCCTTCATGCTGAGATCGCTCCGACGGCTGAAATGGGCGCCGCTGCCGAAGCGCCTGCGCCGGCGCAGCGTGAAACTCCAGCGCCTGTGCCTGTGAACAGTGATCAGCAGATCCGCTTTTCACAGCCCGTGCGCGTGAATGTTCCTGGGATGGGCAATGGAAATGGCTTCGGGCCTACACTAGGATCGATCCCGACGCGCCCTGCAGTCGGTCCGGCGCCGGTCAATGTCATGGGCTCTTCCGTTCCTACGGCGCGCCAGGCTCCCGTCATGGACAACCGGCTCAATCTCCCGGCCAGCTCTGGCGTCAAGATCGTTTCGAACGGACCATCGCTTGGCCAGGCCCAGACTCAGCCTCCGGCAGCAGCGCCTGCTCCTCAGGACATTCCCATTCCGATGACGCCGGCGCCTGCACCAGCGCCCGCAGCGGCGCCTGCGGCGCCTCCTGCGATCTCGGCGGCTCCGCCGCCGACCCCGTCCACGCTTCCCGTGGCGTGTCTCAAGCCGATCCAGCTTCAAGATGGGACGATCATCAATCCGGATGACACGCTCACCTTGAAAGATTTCTGCGCGATGATTCCTTATCTCAAGGAACTCCTGGGAAGCAGCCAGCCCAAAGCTCCCGGACGCCCCGGGACAATTCCCCTTTCGAGCAGCCCGTTCCTTCCGTCCTTCGGACCCGCGGGGAGCCCATTCGGCCAGGGCGGCGGAGGCGGATTTGGTGGAGGCGGCGGAGGCGGCGGCTCACCATCTGGCGCAGGCCCGATCGGCGTGGTCACGGGCCCGACGCCGGTGGGCGGTCCCAGCCAGGGGACGCAGGGGCCTCCCGGAGCGACGGGTCCCGCGGGCCCCGGAAGCTTCATCGACGGCATCCAGAAAAACAACGCCAATTTTACTAACATCGGCGCGATGGCCATCGTTCCGCAGACGACGTTCACGATCGTGGTGGGTGGAAATGGCAACGTCAACATCTCCTTCAGCGCCGAGCTTGGCGCGGTCTTTGCTCAGAATTTCGATGTCTTTGCCGGCGTCCAGATCGACAGCACGCAGTACGAACTCTGGAGGGACACCGAGAACCAGGGTTCCGGGGGAGACTCGGTGTCGAACTTGACCGCTTCGGGTGAGCTCTTCATCAACCTTACGCCCGGATCGCATACGGTGTCGATGGTCTACGGACAGTCGCCGCTCAACCCGTTCACGCTAAGGGCCAATCCGAGCACGCCAGCGTCCATCATTGCCAAGCATTCGTAGGGGAGAATATGAGGATCGTGAAGCTGGACCGGGAAGTGGCTGATGTCTCTGGGCTCTTCTTCGATCTGATCAAGGCGGAGTTCGAGGTGGAGAGCATCTCGGTGGAGAATAACGAGACCTTGGTCCATCTCGCCGATGAAGAGGAGAAGGATCCCGCCCATGTCGCCGAGCTTTGGATGGGAACTCAGCCGGTGAAGGTCTCTCCGGCCGTGATCCAGGAGCGCAGGAAGCTCTACGAATACTACCTGGCGTCGAAGGAAGAGCGCAGGAGTTCGCTCCGGGTCCGGAAGGAATCGAGCGCGGCGGCTCCATCGCAGATCGGATATACCGATCCCGTCGTCCTCCAGCTCTCGCCTGTCGAAAAGACGAGCTGGATCAAGAAGTTGTTCAAGCTTTGGTAGAAAAAAAAATGAGCGCACTGGCAGAGAACGGAAGAGGATCCTTCGCCAATGACAAGGTTGGCGTGGTTCCGCCCGTCCGTGTGATCGATCTCATAACGCCGGCGCCCGCAGCGCCAGAGGTGAAGTCCGCGCTGCGCTGGATGCCGATCGACTTCGTGGTGAAGGACGACGACGATTTCACGGCGGGTCCAGGGGAGTTCATCCCGGTCCCGAAGGCTTCGGTGCGGTTCTGGGTGGAGCATCACGGCCCGGCGCTCTTCATCATCCAGGCGGTCTTCGGCTGGACGGGCTTTCCGGCCAGGAGCGATCATCTCGGGCTGCTTATCGACCGGGAGATCCATCCGGTGGTCCAGTGTGAGGCGATCCAGTCGGCCCCGGGCATGGGCATCTTCAAGTTCGGCGGACCGTCGATGGTCCCGCTCAACCTGGCCCCGGGAGAGCACTTCGCGCAGGTGCTCTTGCGCGGTGGTCGCGATGAAGGGGAAGTGAAGATCGGGCTTGATCTTCCTTGCAAGGTGCTGGCGAATCCGAAGTGCCCGTTGTCTCTCTCTGTGCTGCACAGCTAGGAGAATTGATGTTCAATAGAGTTCCGATGCTGGGTCAGGTGAGAATGCAAGCCTGGAGGCCTTCCAGGGCCGCCATAGGGCAGTCTCTTCCTGCGACGCCGGCACCGGTTAAGGCGGTCATCTACGGAGGCCTCGCAGCAGAGACGCTGATCGCTGGAATCATCGGATACTACGGAATCAAGGCCGGCATCCAAGAGCATGGCTTCGTGAAAGTGCTTGGCTGGGTCTTCGGAATTCCGGCGGCGATCGTTGGGACGATCAGCGGAGTCGCCTTGGCGACTCTGGCGATCACGGGCATTCCAGACCCAGGGGACCTTGTCCCGGCATCTCAGCCGCTGCAGATCCCTCAGTTGACGCAAGCGCCGCAGCTGCCTCAGAGCACCACGGTGGCGTCTCCTCCTTCGAATTTCTACTGAAGCCCATGATTGACTACACGCGCATGAAGACGGTCGTGGTGAGCCAGAAGATCGAGGATCTTCCTGGCCTGTTCCGCGATCTCAAGAAAGCGTTCTTTAATATCGTCAACGTGGCTTCGGACAAGCATGGGACCTATCTCTACATGGATGTACTGGAGAAGAAGGATCCGAGGCCGATCGTGGAGCTCTGGGTGGACAAACCGCTCAATGTCCAGGAGCCGACGACCTCGCTCCTTATGAGGATGCTTAGGAAGATTTGGTAATTGTTTTTCGTTTCTCTTTTTTAGAAGGGGTTTTCGCCATGATCAACGGAGCACCGTATCAGCGGGTGTATGCGGCGCCTGCGGTTCGTCCGCAGATGGGCGCCGTCGCTTCCATGGGTCTCGTCGACTGGATGTTGATTGCCGGCGGGGCAATCGTGGTGGGCGCGGGAGTCACCGCAGGGATCAAGGCTCTTCCTTCGGGGAAGCGCAAGGCGAACCTGATGGACCTGGCCGTGGGCACCGTCGTCGCTCTCGTGGGCGGCACCACGTTCGTGTCCGAGTTCCGGAAGCTCACAGCGTAGGTGATGCGTCACTACGCCCCCGTCCTAGGAAGCCCGCGCCTGGGTCAGATCGGCAATCTGTTGACAGGCGGTCTGACCCAGGATATCGCGGCGAAGATCGTGTCGTCGGCGGAGCCGGCGACCAGAGCCATCGTGCGCGATGAGAGGAACCGTCTTTCAGAAGGATTGATCGGCGGCATTCCTTTCGCGGCCTTGTCCGGGGTAGCGTTCGTGGGGACGGAGTATCTTGTCCCCAGCGACAAGCCGACCTGGAAGTTTATCGGCTATACGGCGGCTTTTCTGGGATTGGGTGCCGGGGCTCTCTTTACGTTCTCGAAGATCACGGAGACTGCCGCGCCTCCGCCGAGCACGGCCCCTGCGCCGGCGCTCGTGGTTCAGGCTGCGCAGGCCATCGTGGATGCCGCGGACCCGAAAATAAGACTGATTGTCCAGGAGGAGCGTTCCAGGATCTCCGCCGCGGCCGAAGCCGGCTTGCCTTACGCGGCCGGCGGGGCGCTGGCTCTCCTTGCATCGGCAACGCTGATCCCGTCCGATGCGAGTCTCTGGAAGCTGCTCGGGTATGTCGGATCGATCGGACTCCTGTCGCTCGGCGCCTACGTGGCGCTGGAGAAAGAGCAATCATGAACAGGTATCCGGTCATGAATCTTGGTGCGCGCCGCATGAGCGGGATGCTTGAGGATTATCAGAACGAGATCAACAAGCTTAAGGCAGATTTGTATCACGGGACCCGTTCGCAGGGCGCCCCTCCACCTACGACATATCCTTTTGCGAAACCGCTTCCTCCGCCGCCTCCTCCGCCTACGGCGACGGGCGGCGGAACGCCTCCTACTTATACTGATAGAATTTCAGTGAAGTCCGAAGGGGAGCTTCCTCCTAGGCCGGCGACCATGAGTCCGTTTAAACCGGGTGGTGGAGAACCTGGAGTGGTTAGCGGCGGCAGGCCTGGAAATGAAATTCCAGTTTCATGGAATCCTCCGCCTCCGGGACCTCCGCCCAGGGGGCCAAGCGTTCCGACAGCGAGTCCGTCATCGATGCGGGAGATCGGATGCTACATCTGCGGCGCATACCATGAGCCGCAGCGAATGAGTCGTTTCGATGCAGCCGAAGCTGGATGTCTTGAAGTGATGCCGGACAGATGTGCCCCCCCTCAGCCTCCATCTCCAGGACCGCTTGTCGCTGCGAATCCGAATGTCCCGACGATAGCGCCGCCGGTGAGCGGGGCGACGTACGTGAATCCGAATCCTCCACCTCAAAGACCGTCGATTCCATCGATCCCCGGAGGGCTGTTTTCAGGACCTGGTGGAGTCTCGGCTCCCGGCCTCCAGGGCATCCGTCTTGCGCCTGCATACAGATACGAGGGCGCGCCCTTCCTTTCGCGGTCGATCCGGATCGCCGGGAGGGTCTGGTGAAAGTGATGAAAATTTCAAGTCCGGGAGAATCCAGGTTCCTATCCGGCCTGGGATCTCCGCGGGCGCCATGGATGGGGCTATGCTCGGAAAACGAGAGGTCGATGTGAAGATGTTTTCCGCCGACCGGCCCTTGTTCTTAGGGTTGATAGACCCATTCATAAGCCGGACGGAGCATCCAGCTCCGCCGGCTTCGAATTGAGGATTGAGATATGAAGAAGACGAGCTGGTCGCCCGGAAAGCTGCAGATGGGCCTGGCGCGGACGAGCCGTCCGGCGCTTGCCCGTCTCGCGAACAAGAAGACCGTGGACACGGCGACCACGATCCTTGATCTACTTGTGGGTGGAACTCTGGCCATAGGACTGTATACTGTAGTCAGTCCAAGGTCGGTCCTGCCGAACACCCCCGTTGGGGCCCACCCTGAGGCGGCGCTCATTGTCGGTCTCTTGGCCTCGGGAGCCTACTGGTTCACGACGGGGGAAAATGTGACCGCGCTTTCCGGCGCGGCTGCGACTGCGTTCATCTACGGACTTTCGAAAATTGCTTTTGGTCAATAACTCTTAACATCAGAGGAGGACGGCGATGATCAACATGGTGGCGATTTCTGGCAGATCGAACAGCCTGTTCACGAGCCGGATGGGCGATCCCTTCCGGGAGACCCCGTACAGCCCGCGCATGGGGCAGACCGGCGTGGGGAACTACACGCAGACGAAGTCCGACGTGGCGGTCTGGGATTCGCTGGTCGCGCGTCTCCAGAGGGTGGCCAACCAGACGGTCCGGAATCAGATCGCGGCGCAGTTCGGCATCAGCGATCCGACGAACACGGACAAGGGCCAGTACATGCGGAACCGCTCCGCGAAGGACGTCGCGCTCGCCGAGTCCGTGAGCCCGCCCGACTACACCGCCTTCGATCCCTCGACCCCCGGACCCACGAAGAACGACGCCAAGGACCTCGAGAGCTTCATCTCGGACTTCCAGCCTGCCGTCCAGAACGCGGAGAATACCTACGGGACTGTCGCAGCCCCTCAGGTGATCACGCAGCTCGTTCCTGGCGCGCTTCCTGTGTGGGTGCTGCCGGTCGCGGTCGGCGTGGTGGGTCTCGGCTTGCTCGGCGCCTTCGGGGTCATCAAGATCTGAGGAGGGATTATGATCAGAGTCGTGAATCCGCTGATGCCGTCCATATTCGCCCGCCAGCTTCCCAGGATGGGTCAGCTAGCGCCGCTCGTCCCTCCGACGGCAGCCCCGTCCGGAATCGGAAGCGGCCTGGCCGCCACCGGAGCGGGTCTCGCGACACTGGCTTTTGGCAGCGTGTCGGTCCTCTTCATGTACGGCGTGGCCAAGGAAAGCAGGTCCGGACTTGTCAAGACGACCGGCTATATCCTGGCGGGCGTATCCGCACTTGCGGTGCTTATTGAAGCCGCCGCGGTCGGAGCCGTTGTCTACAAGGCGACCGCATAAGGAGGAGCGTGCTTCAGTACCGAATCCCGAGTCTTTCAGACAAGAGCGCATATCCGATGAAGGTTCAAAACCTCATGGTGCGTCCCGGCTTGGGATCTGGGTACAGCCAAGACTCTCCTTTGATCGCAGGCTACCGGCCGCTCGGGCTTAAGGTTTCTTCGTTGGGCGAGAAGCGCAAAAGCCTTGGAGAATTCTCGATCAACAGGATGGGTCCCTCCATCCTCTGGATCACCGGAGGGATCGGCGGTCTTTACATCAGTCCGCTGATTCCTGCGCCTGCGGATACTATTCTAAAAGTCGCCGGAATCGCTGCTCTCGGATGGGGAATCTATTACCTTTTCACAGAGCCAGCGGCACCGCCGTCTCCAGGTTCGAATGAAACGACGGGAGGGCCTCCGAAGCCAGCTCCGTCCGCGTCGGACTTCCAGCTGTTCAGCGGATCGATCATTTCTCCGATTTCCGGATCGAAGCCGAAGCTGAACGTCTGGACGTGGACCAATAATTTCGACGTGATCGTCTCATGGCACAACGGTTCAAAAAACGTCGCCAATTTCCCATATGACATCGTCGCAGATGCCACTATTCCTGGCGGAGCGCTGATTCAAGGTCAAAATTGGATCAAGCAGGTCGTTGCTACGAAGTCAGTTAAAGATTTACCAGCGGGCACAAGTGTTCAGGTGGCAGTCACGATCCCGCTGATCAGGCCTCCTCAAACCGGACCAACTGGAGGAAATCCAAATCCGGTGGTTTATATGTTCCTGCAGCTTAGGAAGATCGATCCTAAGGATGGGACTCCGGTTCCAGTTGGCGATCGGATTCAGGTTGGACCGTTTGATCTTGATCTTACGACTGTTCCATAGCTAATGGCCGAGCATGAAGGTAGGACGTATTTGGGCTGGAAATATCGAGAATATTCCGGTGCGAGTGGAGTACACACGTCATTTTGTGGATCGTTTTGAGAAGGATGAGGGAGACCGGCCGGCTGTGGATAGATATATGAACGAGCCTGAGGTCTTGGAGGTCATCAAGGATGCGTTGCCTGGGATCACGAAAAAATGGAAAACCATCTGGGATCACTCGGGCGTGATCACTTCAAAAGGTCGAGATCTCAATATGAGCTTTATCACCGACACCGATCAGGACGGCATGAAAGTGGTGATGAAGAACATGATGCTGAAGCCCGCATATCATGCCCGTCCGAACGATTACGTCTTCGCGGTGGCTGGGACGAAAGATCCGGAGCTTGGTATGGCCGTGGCCGACCATCTAGCCTCAATGGCTGGAAGGCACGTGCTGGGTCGCGTTGAGACGCCTGAGACGGTTTTCTCCGTGGCGCGACAGAACGGCAGGCTTCGAGTGTCCGGAGCGACATGGATGTACGACACGTATGTTTATCCGGTAAGGTAGTAAATATGGCGAAGAAAGCCAAAGTCACGAAGATCGTCAAGGGAAGATGTGGCCCTGGCTCAACGCTCGTCGAAATCAAGGTAGGTCGGAAAGTAAGGAAGGCTTGCATCAGGAAAGGCGCGTCGCCATCGCTATTCCTTAGGGTTGTCAGGCTCTTGGTGCAAGTATAGGTTTATGGCCAGATATCCAGCTCATTCCTACGTGAACAAATACGGAAACCTGACCATTACGGTCAAGTCGATCGGCGGAGCTTACGTAGCCTTCATCCGCAGGCCTTCGGATGGATACGAAGTTGGCATTGAGACGCTTGAGCATAATCCTATCGGCGCAGCGAGATATGCTCTTCAGTATCTGGCGGATCTATGGAATAATCCGAGCCAGAAATCACGGCACCAAAAGCTCAATGCCGCAGCCAAGGAAATCGGTCAGGATGCAAGCGAAGCGTTGAAAGAAGTATATGAGGGGGAAGAGAGTCTGGATCTCTCTGGCGCACATGACGAGGAACCTCGTGAAGGTGATATCTGGTTCCAGGTAGTCCATGAACCAAAAAAGCCTGGGCAATTTATCGTTAAATACCGGACCAAGCAAGGCGCCGAAGATCATCTCCGTGGGCTACTTGAGGATGGATGGATTAAGCCGAATGAAAAGGATCAGTGGGGTGTAGAAGAGGTTAAGCAAGGCAAAGGCCAGACCGAGGTCTATCGCGTCCGGGTTTCGTGAGGGGAAGATCATGCTCAACTACCAGACGGTTCCTTTCCGGCCGGCCGCGCAGGCGCAAGCGCCTTACCGTCCTGCTATGGGACAGTCCGGCCTTCCTGTGACCGTGCCGCCGTTCGGCCTTCCTCCGGTGACGAGCGGAATCATTCTTACCATGAGCGGCTTGGTGAGCGGCGCGGTCGGAACGTACATGGTGGTTAAGGGTACGAAGGCCATCGGGAAGAAGCTTCCGACGTTCTGGCGCTGGTACTACGGAACCGGTGGCATTGGCATCACGATGGTCATGCTGGGAGCGCTTCCGCTCGTCGCTCTTGGCATCCTGGAGATTGCGGGCGGGATCATCATCCAGAAGAAGCTCGAGGAAATCGGGGTAACGCTGCAGCAGGGGCTTCAGCAGCAGGCACCTAAGTAGAGGTTGATATGATGAGCTACCCAATCGTCAATCTTCCGAGGTCCCTCGGCCAGTCCGAGCCAACAAGAAGGGTTCCTCAAGCGCCTGCAGACTGCGGAAACAATGGCGGTGCCGGGACTCCACAAGAGGGGGTCGATAATGCTGCGATGCGGATTGCATACTATCGGACTGCGCTGCAGGCAGCCGTCGCGGCCGGGGATCAGGCTGGCATCGATGCAGCGAATGCAGGTTCGATCCTTGCCAACCAAGACTGGCAGGCCTGGTCGAAGGTAGTGAAGGACTGCGCGGCTTTCGCGCCTCTTGATGTTCAGAAATCAGCCTCCACGCCGATGTGGATTCCGATAGTCCTGGCAGGGGTCGTGGGCTTGATCGTGGTTGGAAGTATCACCGTTCCAAAATTGATTAAGGTATAGGAGAGAACCCATGCTTTTCAATCAAACCGTCGCCTGGCGTCCGGCATCGTTCATCCAGAGGCCGAGCGTACCGAAAGTGATGAGCCAGGCTCCGGCCATGCCCGCCCTAACTCCTGGCGTGAAGGCGATCGCACTCACCATCGCGATCGCGATGGGCGCCGCGACCGCCTGGGTGGGGTTGGACACGGGGGCCCGTCGAACGGGCCTCCTCTCGATCCTGGGCTACGTGGTCGGGATCGGTGGAGGTCTCTCCGCGGCGATCGATCTCGTGGGCCTCGGGGCGGTGGCTTACCAGGCGATGAAGCCGGCACCTGCGCCTGGAATGACCACGAATCCGGTTTAAGCCAAACGTGTGGCATCCGCAAAGACAATCGAAGCTCGGTTCTTTCGGAGCTCCGCTCATAGGTAGCGGAATCCATGAGTGTTTTGGTCCTAATGATCAGGAGATGACTTATGTACGGTGCACGTCGTTTTATGGACGAAGCGCCCCTGATGGGGCACGGCGTCTTCCAGTCGCTCGGCCAGCAGGCGCCGGTGGTGGTGAACCCGCCGCCCGCGACGGTGGTGCCGCCGGTCGTGGTTGAAAGTCCCTCGATGTTCGGCCAGATCGGCACGATCGCGGCGATCGGGGCGGTCGGCTTCCTCGCACTCGAGGTGACCGGAATCACCCACGTGCTCGGCCTCAAGCGCCTTATGAAGTAGAATGCCACGGAAGCGCGAGCAGGAGGTCTTCAAGTACCAGGAGCTTTCTTCCGAGGCGAAGGAAAAAGCTCGCGACCACTACCGTGAGAGCATGTTTGACGCCGACCATATCAGCGAGCAGTTCAAGAGTATCCTGGTAGAGCGCGGCTTCAAAGATTCCGGCGGGGCGTTTGATGTCAACTGGAGCCTGGGTTACTGCCAGGGCGACGGCGTCTGCTTCTGGGGGCACATCGATCTTCCTACATTCTTCAAATGGGCGCTTAAAGGCGATGACCCGAAATATACGGAAGAGATGAAGGGCAAAGTGGAACCGTTCGTTTCTCTCGAGGACGTAGTCAGCGTTCGTGTACGGCACGAGGGCCGCAATTGCCACTGGAACTCCATGGAAGTTTTAGTCGAGCTGACCGGAGGCGTGATGGACCTGGTCCCGAAAGACAAGAGGGATGAGGTTCTTAGTCATCTGGAGGAGCGCGAACGGGCCCAAAGTAATTATAACCGCAGGATAGAGAGCGTTCGCCAAGAGAGATTCAGGCCTGTCCGGGACTGGGAGCGGAGAAAAGAAGAGCGGGAAAGGTCCACCCGGAAGGGTCCGAAGGAATGGAGGCCGAACGTCTTTCTAAAGAAGCCTGAGCCTTTGGACATCCTGGATCCGATCAAAGACATTCCTGAATTGCCTCCCCACGTCAAGATGGCTTTCGATAAGGCGCATGCAGAATGGCAGGAGCTTGAGACGCGGCTTCCCGCCTTCGAAGAATTTATGAAGGAGTGGGTAGAGGACACGTCCAGGGAACTCGAGAAGATGGGCTACGACGAGATCGAGTACCAGGAGAGCGGCGAAGCTCTAGAAGAATTCTTCGACGCAAACGAGATCGAGTTCGAGAAAGACGGCACGCCGGTGAAGTAAGAAATATGGCAACGAAAGCTCGTCCTGTGGTACACTTCGGTCACCTCCCCCATGCCGCGGTCCCGTCGCTTTTTGGGGGTCCCATGCTCGGGCAGGGTGTTCGGATCCAGAGTATTTCCTTAGCCGCGTACCGCCCTCCTCCCGCGAGGCCATTCGTCCGGCGCCCGCATGTGGGTCAGCTTGTATCGGTCAGTCCGAACGTGCAGGTCTCGGTCAACACGGGGATCGAGCAGTACCTTTTCCCGGTCGGCCTCATGGCCGGCGGCGGCGCGATGTTCGTCCTGGGGACGACGATCCCGGACAAGCTGAGGTTCCTGACGACGCTGGCGGGGCTTGGGCTTTTGGCGACGGGCGTGGGCGTCCTGATCTACCGCGGCACGAAGGGCGGAGGTGCTGCTGCGGCGCCTGCAGCGCCGCCTCCACCGAGCGGCGGGGTGCCGGTCGACAGTTCGGCGCCATCGGCGCCGGCCTTCCAGCCTCCGACCGTGGACAGCTTCCGGTCGCTCCAGCTTCAGGTGGTCTCACCGCAGCCGGATCAAAGCATCAGTCACAGTGGCGGATTCCTGGGCTTCGGCTCAAAGACGATCCCGGTCCAGCTCCGGATGTTCAATCCGTCAGGCGACCAGATCACCTTCAACCTGGACTTCACCTGGGACGAGTTCCCTGCCTTCACCGGCTATGACCGTGGGCAGTACCATGGGAGCACCAGCTTCCAGGTCACGTTGGGAGCGAATGAGGAGAAGAACCAGACTTTTGACCTGCCGATGCAGACGGATGTCAGCTGGACACAGATGCAGGTCGACATGCAGATTTACAAGAAGCGCACTCCGGATGAAGTGCAGCAGATGCTGTCGAATATCACGTTCACGGTTACTTAGCGAGGAATAGCGATGATCAAGAAAAAAGGCTGGACGCCGGGAAAAGGTCGTATGGGATGCCCTGACCGCGGCGGCCGCCGATCTGGTATGTTCATGGGAAGCCCTGGGAAGAAAGATCAGGATCTTGGCGTCGGGATCCTCGCAGCGCTCTCAATTGCCGGGCTCCAAAGCTCTGTGTGCCCAAGCTATTTCACTATGGTAACCTTTGGGTCCCAGCCTGAAGCAAAGGCAAGGGCGATGGAGGGGCTATGGATTTCTTTAGGCCTATGCACGGCGGCTTCCATTGCAATCTATAGCGTCTGGAGGAATCTTGAAGCTGGACTGTTCGCCGAGGGAACGGCGCTAGCGCTTTTTGGGATCGGCGTAGTCGCAATTAATAGAGAACCTCCGAAGACGGTCCCTCCGATCGAGAAGCAGAACACCGGGCCGACGGTTGCGGTACCTCAGCAGGCCGCGACACAGCCGGCATAGACTAAACCCGTTAATTCCAAAGCCGTGTGTCCCATAATGACACACGGCTTTTGTATTCTAAGGGGATGACGAGAAGAAGAAAGAAAGCCAAGAAGAGAGCTAAAGCGGGAACCTACTACCAAAAGAACAAGGCCAGGATCAAAGCAGCCAGGCGCGCCTACTATCGAAGGAACAAGAAGAAGATCATCGCAAAGGTCAGGGCGTATGCAAAAGCTAATAGGGTAAAAATCCGTGAACGCAATCGTAAGAAGCGCGCGGAAGATCCTGAGCGTTGGAAGGAATATCATAGATCTCAATACCGAAAGCACAAAAAGAAGCGTCTTAAAGCCATTCACGCCTACCATTGGAAGAACAGAGATACCATTCTTCTTCAGATGCGCGCTCGCTACCATGCGATTAAGGATAGCGATGAAAACAAAGAGTATCGGCGCAGGTACTATGAAGAGAATAAGGAACACATCTACGCTTACCAGAAGGAGTATAGCCGGAAGCATCCGGATCGCATAAAGAACAGGACCAAGCGCTATCGCGCTAAAAATCTTGAGCGTCTTCGCGCTTATGACCGGTGGCGATCAAAGAATGCAAGTCCAAAACGCAAAAAGAGTGCAGCTCGATGGAGGGAGAGGAACCCTGAAAAGCTGAAGTCGTATAGAACTAAGATATTCATTAGAGCTCGCACTCTACTTGGGAATAGATGCGCAATATGCAAGTGGAATGATTTCCCTGACATCTTGGAGATAGATCATAAAATCCCTTTGGCGACACTCGGGATTAAGCGCAGTCGGCCAGGATCGTCTAGTGCTTACGAGGCAGTTAAGAATCCAGAAAAATTTCAACTGCTTTGCCCGAACTGCCATGCGATCAAGACATCTCTCGAGAAGAGGATGAGAAATCCTCATGAGACGAAATCAAAAGCAGAATATCGCTTGAGAAGGGAGCGGCTTGTCGAACGATTTGGTGGTTTCTGCTTGGTATGTGGCTATGATAAAAATCCTCTGGCTTTTGAGTTTGATCATATTGAGCCAATATGGGGTAGCAAGCGATCGCCTGCAATACATCACGCCACCAAAGCGCCTGAGCTTTTCCAGATGCTGTGCGCCAATTGTCACACGTTGAAGACGAGGATGGACTTTGAAAAGAAGCGTAAAATCAGATAGAATAATCATGTGAACCACGTCTTCTGGAGCGCGCCTCGGCGGCCGCCGCTTCTCAGGAACGGACCTATTCCGACGACGCCTATTCAGATGAGGGGCCGCTTCGTCGGAATCGGCGCCAGCCCGTTCCTGGCGCAAGCGCAGACATCCTTCAATAGACTGGACAGTCTCACGATTCCAGAGATCCAGAACCGGATACTGATTTCTCCTCCCGTACAGAGGCTTCAAGCTGCTCTTTCGAATGCACGGACTCCCGTGAGATTCAATGAATCCCCAGACCCCGTCTTGGATATTTTCAGGACCTTGGGAATACATCTTCCGGACATTAGCGACGATGCGAAGGCCACTTTGGCAGCGATCTTGCTTGATCCTTCGTCCGATGAACTCGCAGACCTGACGATCATCGATGGATTTTTCTCCGTTGCGGATCAGAATCAATATAGAGCACAACCGGCGCTCACTCCGGCCGTCTGTAGCGTCCTTAAGAGCAATCGTTCTGGAAACATCTTCACTCAGGGGTCGAACTACGACTATAACGCAAGGCAGAATATTCAGGTAACAACCGCAGGAGCTGTCGTAGGGTGGCTTACCTACGCTCCTTTTAATCCGAGAGCGATAACCGAAGGAGCGCCGGTTCATGCGTCTCAGGATGAGATAGACGCCATCAAGAACAGCGATTTTTTCTGCGGAACTCCGAAGAGTTATCCGGACATGGAGATCTGGAGCCCGAAAGGCGATTATGCCGCCTGGTTCGGCATCGATCCGAATCAGCCTTGGGGAAATATCAAGCTTCAAGTGAAGAATGCCATCACGGTCATGAACGTGGTCGCAAGCTTCCCATTCCCGCCTCCCATCGACTTGTATACCCCGCAGTTCTGGGCCACCGCGCTGGGTGACATCCAGACCATGATCAAGGTCGGCGCGCCACTCGATCCTGAAGTCGTCGGCTACTGGGTCACGATGTCGGTCCTTGCCAATTACAGCGGTATGGTCGATCGCATCACGGCCGACCTCAAGCGGGCGAACAAGAAGGCGAAGCGGAAGGCTTTGATCGCGATGATCGGGATCACAATCGCCGGTATCGTCGTATCTTTCCTTGTTCCCGGGATCATCGCGGTCGCGATCTCGCTCATCAAGACCGCGGTCGAGACTTATATCGCCATCGAGCAGCGGAAGAAGGCTGCCAGGGAGATGGTCGATGCGGCTAAAATGTTCGAGGCGGATGCCCCGGCATTCTCCGCTCAGGTGCAGAAGACGGCCGACATGCTCGATGCGACGAGCGCTGAGCAGCAGGCAAATCAACCGCTCACGCCGGACCAGCAGGCCGCAGTCAAGGAGGTCAAGGCCAATACGCCCAATTCGACGGGCACGGTGCTCGCGGTTGGCGGAGGCGTCGCTGTGGTGGGCGTCGCGCTTTTTGCCCTACTCAGGCGCTGAGGATGGTATCTTGATTTGGAGTCATCAAGGCAGGTTCGTGAGGATACGGTGATGGATAAAACCATGAGCAAGAAATGTCCTGAATGTGGCGGACCTCTTTCAGGCACACCTCATATGAAAAAAGCCTGCATTAAGATCCTGAGATCAAAGCTGGAGGAATCTGAACAGGAGCGGCGGGTAGCAGAGGGAGATGTACGCTGGCTCTCATCTCAGCTCGAAAGCAGGAAGGCTCATGCATGACCGGTAAAACCTTTAGGAAGTTGATGCGCGCGGACCGAGAGGCAATCGAAGGAATCGGGCAGGATATTAGAGCTGCTGCCAGCGTTGGGGACGGCAGGTTCGTGCGTCATGGATTTAAGCTTCTCCTTTCGGTCATGGATGGCGCTCAGGAAACAATGGAAACCTACTTCAAGCCTCTTCCAGGGAGCGGCCGCCTAGGGGCATCGATTCCTGAGGATGTAGGGAAGTCGTGGATATATGGAAGTCCTCAAGAGATACTGGAAAACATGTACGTCGCCAAGAGCATGTATGAAACTTTCATCGAAGACTGGAATTGGGCTGCTGATTTTTCGGATGAAGACGAGGCGCGCCAGTTCGATAGAAGGCGAGTAAACTACATGCGACGACTTGCTATAATAGTCATTGTTGGAAAAGATTTGATCAGTAAAAATGATCAGCAGTTTTGGACAGATAAAATGGAGCATGATTTCAAAGACTGGCTAAGCTTCGAGTTCGAGCCATGAGGCTTCAAATCATGGCACTACCGTATTGAGCCTCGGGTTGCTTTCAATATCCAAACGGCGTACAATAGCTTAGCTCCACATGCCCCCCATGCAGAGCGGATATCCTTCACGGGAGACTTTCTGTGAAAGCCGCGTTCCTCATGGGGCTCCAGCCTTTATATAAACGGAAATCATTTGTTCTTGGCCAACTTCTGTCCCAGGCGGATCGGAATCATTATCTCAATGCAGTGACCCGCGGACTGTCCGAGGCTGATCAGATCGACGCTTGGCTGTCGAACAATCCGAAAGCGGTCCTGCTTCTTCCTCCGGGCGCGGATCCGGCGCTCACGATTTCTCCGTACTATACCAAGTACTACAATTTCCTGCCTGTCCGCGGGGCGATGCAAGGATTGAAGGACCGGCTGTCGAACGCGGATCCAACTACCTGGAGTTCGATCACGCAGGACGAGCATATTGTATTTGGCTGGGTGAGCGTGCTTGACGAAGTCTATGCGGCGTTCCTGGCGGATCCGAAGAACCTCACGGTAGGACGCTGGCAGGGCGGCACGAGGCTGGTCGATATTCCATCGATAGTCATTACTCCTCCGCCGGATACTATTTTCGGGATCCCGAAAGTAGTGGTTTTGATCGGAGGGGCTGCAGTTGTGGTGGCCGGCGTTACCGCTTATTTTGTTCTTAAACCATGAGGACATATTGGCCGGCGGGTCTTGGTGGCGAGAGGCTTGGGCAGGGAGACCTTCTTTCCGTGGGCCTCTCGCTTTTCTCGACGGGCATCAAAACGGGCCTTAGCTGGTACCAGGGAAAAAGAGCGGCGGACGAGCAGAAGAAGGCCCAGGACGCCATCGCGGCCAATCAGGCGGCCGTCCAGGCCTCGCAGGACGCGGCTGCGAAAGCCCAGCAGAAGGCGGTCGCCGCGCAGCAGGCTGCGGCCGCGCCGATCTCAGGAACACAATCGACGATTCTTGGGATCAAGAGCTCGACGTTCTACATAGGCACTGGCATCCTGGTGGCCGGCGCAATCGCCGCGACGCTGATCGCCACGGGGGCTTCCTCGAAGAAGCCGAAGCGGAAGCGGGTATAATAACAATGCGGATGCGGAATTTCCTGGGAGCCCAGACTCCGGATGCTTACCGACCTGTGGGCGTGGGTCCGGGTCCATACATGCCGAGATCCCAGACGGTCATACCCGGACGGAACGGACCTCCGCAGACGATCATGACCCCGGGCGGCTGGGCTCCGGCAATCCCTCCTTACATCACTTATCCCGTGCAGAACCTGGCCTGGGGGAATTACGACGAGCCGCCTTTCGCGCCGGCGAAATTCGTGCCGCGCGATCAGACGATGCTTTCGCCAGCCGCGCCTCCAAGGATCCAAGAAGCCGCTCCGGTGACGGCGCCTCCGCCTTCAACAAACGGACCTCTTCCAATCTCAGACTGGTTCGGAATGCTTCGCTAGTAAGTAAAAAGGAGTCGAGTATGCCTGGAGTCGTGACAGGACCTGCTCCGCAGCAGAACGGAAATCAGAATGTTCCCCTGGGCGTGATCAATCAGGCGGGGAGCCCTGTTCAGGCACAGGCTGCTGCGCCGGGCGTCCTTGCGGCAACCCCGACGGTGGTCCCGATCACGCCTGCGGCCATTTCCGCCGTCCCGCCTCCAAAACAAGCGACTCCTCCTGCTGCAAGCCAGTCCACGGCGCCGGTCGCCACTCCGTCGTCTGCGAATCCCCTTCCTCCTTCGGCAGCGTCATTTATCACTCCGGCGAGACCTTCTGGCTCGACGCCGTCGCCTGCATTGCCGCCTCCGCTCGTACCTTCAGGAAGGAAGCCGGTCAAGACTCCGCTCAAACCTCAAGGTCAGATCGTAAAACAAAAATAAGGAGCTGATTCATGGGTCCTTTAGGAGTTGTCAGCGGTCCTATTCCCATGGGACCGAGCCAGAGCCAGGCTCCCGGGGTGGTGAACTCTCAGGGGGTTTCTGCTCCGCCGGCGCCGCCTTTGCCGCCGCCGATCGTAGCGACGCCGGCTCAGCCGCTTCCTCCGCCTCCGGCCGTGGCGCCTCCGCCTGCGGATCCGACGGCCATCCAGGCTCCGCCGCCGCAGATCACGGATACCACCGTCTTCGTCGACCAGAGCCAGCAGGTGCAGGCGGATTTCATCGCGGGCGACCAGAATCTCGTGGCAGTCGTCCCTATCGACAATTCGGTGTCAGTCGATCCGTCGGCCAATAGCGGAGATCAGCCTCAGGTCTGAAGGAGCTGTACCATGCCTCGCGCGGCGCCATCCTGGCGGATGTGGCCGCAGCTTCGTTTTCTCTCAAGGCTCCTGTGTGTGATCGGAATCCATCACTGGTCGATGAGCAAGACGCTTGGAAAACCGATCCTTTGCACGATATGCTCGAAGAAAACGAGGTATTATCAGGTGTACATCCATCTCGCGGATGGTGGAACCGAACGGATTAACAAGGACCCCTAATCCTGGTGGCCGGGCTCCGAGGGCTGCATACCCAGATGTGTGTCTGGATGATGTGGGACTCGAGGCCCGGCTCCCATTTTGTTTATGACCAATCGCAACGCCTACTTCAGAGCCTATATGTCCAACCGCTATGTCATTCGCATGGCGGCCGCCGTGGAATACCTGGGCGGCGTCTGTGTGGACTGCGGCAGCGACAAACGTCTCGAGTTCGATCACGTCGACCGGGATGATAAGCTCTTCGCGATCACCGCGGCCGCGTCGGTCTCCGAGGAGCGCTTCTGGACCGAGGTCGAGAAGTGCGTCCTGCGCTGCCGGGCGTGCCACGAGGAAAAGACTTTGAGTGACCGCGGCTTTGAACGCGCCAAGGGCCGCCACGGCACGATTTCGACTTACCGGTACTGCCATTGCGAAAAGTGCAAGGCTGCAGTGCGGGAGTACCGGAGATCCACCTGAAACGCTTTCTATTTCTCCATGCTGGAGGTAGACTCTTCATATGGAGGACTTCATGAAGCATTTCATTTTACTGCCCGCGCTCCTCATGCTTTTCGGCTGCGCCCAGCTGGATAAGATCCCGGACGACCAGCTGGCCAAGGATCTGCATATCGGGGCGGAGAAGATCGTGCAGTACGGCCTCAAGCAGCTCCTCCGGAAAGTGTCGGCCGCGGATGCGGTGAAGGTCGCTGCGGACTGCAGGATCGCTGATGATATTCTGACCAAGAACATCATTCCGCTGTTTTCCGGAGCGGACACCGATGTAGTCCTCCGGTCTGCCGTCGACACGGCGCTCGCGTTGCTCAAGAGCAAGATCGCGAACTCGAAAGTTATTGATCAGATCGATCTTGGCGTGGAGATTCTCGTGACGGAAGTCCCGCTTCCGAAGAATCCTGCCGACAAGATCGACGTCCGGACGAAGAAGCTGATCGCCGGAGTCTTGGGCGGCATCGTCGCCGGCATCGAGGATGTGTTCGCCCCTACTACACCTGTGCCGCCGCCCGTGGTGCCACGGGATCCGCTTACGATCCCGAAGTAAGCCGTGCCAGACGAAAAAAGGAACTGCAAGTGGTGCGGCCGCGCTTTCATCTGGACGGAGAAGGAGCAGAAGGATGAGGCCGTGGCCGCTGATTTAATCGCAGACAGGGATCCAGGCCATGAATGCAAATCATGCCGGATCAAACAGGACGGCATGAGGGGTTGACCGAGAGGCTCTCTGTCGTAGACGTTCAAAGCATCTTCGGGTACAATTGCTCCGTGAACGTCGTGGTGTTCGAGACGCCTGTGGAGCAGGCTGCGGGCCTGCAGTACCGCCCTTTCATCGAGCCCGACACCATGTTCATTTTCCCGGGCATCAAGCCGGGCGCCGTGTTCCACTCTCGGAACGTCAGGGAGCCTTTCGACCTGGCTTTCCTCTCCTTCGACAACACGGTGCTGTACAAGGCCAGGGTCCATCCGGAGGACGAGATCGCGGTCGCTCCGCAGGGCACCTGGACTGCGGTCGAAGCGCGCGCCGGCTGGCTTGATCACTGGAAATTTGTTCAGGGTTATCGGGTGGAGCTGCCGCTTTAATGAGGATCCAATGAAAGAATCTGAAATCAAGGTCCTTGCGAATCTTGGGGACGTACATCCATTGGATTACGGTGGCCACATCGTTTACCAGATCAAGGAACCCAACGGACGCATTATCTTCCAGTCCGAATTCTGGGAAGAGCCTCTCAAGTTGCAAACGAAGCCTTCCTACCATAAAAGCGTTGAACCAGAAGACGTTTACACAGTCTACCGGTGGGAAATCGAGCCAGATGCCGTAAAGGATTTAAGATGGGCCAAGCTCGAAAGCGTGGCGGACTTCATGGGAGCGAACATCGAGGAATTCAAAGCAAGTGGACGCTCGAAAGATCCGGTTGAACGCGCGCACTTCTATGAAGCGATCGGGCGGCATTCCGGATTTGAGAATCTTGATGGATACCCCATGCATCTCACTCGGAAAGAAATGGAAAAACGCTGGCCTCAGTTCGCTTAGGACAAAGCCATGCCTGAAATCCTGGTCGAGAACGAACCCTGGCTCGGACTCGTCGTCCTGGCGGACAAGAAGCATCCGAGGAGTAGTCCTGATTATTACGGCATTGTGTATCCGGAGCCCGGCTACTACGGCCTGGCGCGCGCCGACGAATGGCACAGCTTCTCGGAGAAAGTCACGCTCTGGAGGGGTCCTGAAAAAAGAGAGGAGCTCGTCCGGAGATTCAATTTGATCGAGATGGACTGTCGCACGGTCCTGGTCGACGAACACGGTTTCTACACCTGCCCGCCGATCGAGGACGACCTGAAAGAGGAAGTTGAGCAGGCGGCGGAAAAGCTCCTGAATGTACAGGCGGATGAAGATGCCGCGATGATCTACAGTCACGTCGACGACGACACGTCATCGGATTTCGATGGAGAGGTATGGATTAAGTCGGAATTCGGAGATTCCGTCGCGGTGAATGAGGACGTTATCTGGGATAAGAGACGACGGAAGAGTGCCAGGCCTCCAAGGGGATACGTAAAAACGGAACGGGGTGGCTTCGATCCGAGCGGACACGAGGCTGAGATTGAGAGGGACAGGCTGGCAGACCCGATCGCTGCAGAATTGACGAAGAAGTTGAAGCGGGCGATCTATCCGGAGACGGTGCTTGAGATCCTGAAGAAGATATATCCTAAGCAGTATATCTACTGGGGCTCAAGCGGCGGTGATACTGAAGTCTGGGTCTCGAAGCGTGCGCTCAAGAATTACGAGAAGAAGGAGCAGGAAAAAGAGGAGGAGAGGCGGCTTAGAAACACGCCTGAATATAAAGCCCGCGAGGCGGAGCGGCGTCGGCTCGAAGAAGAGGAGAGGCAGCGTGCCGCCTTGGAGCGGCAAGAAAAGATCCGGCGCGGCGGCTTCCCAGGCCCCAAGGACTGGTCGCCCAAGGGCAGGATCCCGGGAGAAGCGTAGCGTTTCCCATTGAAGGCTTGAGCTGGTAAGGATAGACTAGAGCATCACGTGATCACGCAAACGCTGAATCCGGGAGCCTTTCAAGGCGCCCCTGTTTATCGGACCAGGTCGCTCTGGAAGGGCTTGGGACAGGACTTCATCGACACTGGCGGCGCTGACGTCGTTCCGCCGGATGTCGTGCCGCCAGACTTCAGCCAGGAGCCGCTGTCCGTTCCGGCAAACTCGTCTCCCGAAGGACTGCCGACTACTACAACCGAGACCCCTCCTTCGCAGTTCAATCAGCCGCCTGGGGCACCTCCAAAAGCTGCGACACCCGCGGCGTCATCATCTTCTGCACCTGTTGGAGGCGTCCTTGATTCCATCGGGAAGTTTTTCACAAGCCTGTTCTCGCCTTCAGCTAATCCATCAGCTGCGGCGAGGCCCGCGGCGCTTCCATCCGGAGGAGCTCAGGCCGCAGGGATGATGTCCCCGGACACCGTGACGCTTATTATCGTCGGAAGCATCACCGTGACCGCAGTCCTTCTGACGGCGCTCCTGACGCGACCGACGCAAACGATAGTCGTTGCGTCCCGTGGGAAGCGCGGGTAGACTAATCCCATGTGGCATGGTGGTTTCTGGGTTCGTCCGCAAAGCCCTAAAGTCATCAACAAGCCTGTGATCGCGGGTCCCGCGGCAGCTCCTGTTTCAAGCCCTCCCCCTCAGCCGCCCGCGGCGCCCGCGTCCAAGGCCTTCATTCCCAAGAGCCCCGGAAGCTCGGGCTGCCCGGTGTGCAAGTAAGGGGGGAGATCATGTTTTCGCAATCCCATCTCTTCTCGCCGAACTACCCCCGTTTTGCGGCTCTCGGCGGAGTGTCTTTGGAACTCGGATGCAGCGGCGGCGATCGGAAGTGCCGCAGTAAGAGAAGCGAATCGCCGCCCTGGGTTTGCGAAAAATGCGCCAAAAGCCACGCTCCGAACATGGGCTGTGGTGAAGCCGAAGCGCGAGGCGAGGTCATCATGGATCCGCCGAATCAGGAATATTACTACGTCGAAAATACTGAGCAGATCGATGATGTGCTCGGCGCGCCGCATTATCACTCCACCTACCAGGAACAGATGGGCTGCGACAAGTGCAAGGAAGGCCAGCGCAAAAAGAGGAAGAAGGCCCAGGAAGCCCAGGCCCAGGCTTACGGCACTTTGTACAACATGCGCGGCGGCTTCCCTGTCATGAACGTCTCGCACACCCATCGGATCCAGATGGGGCAGAGCACCCAGGACTACACGTGCCCAATTAACCCTGCGCAGTCGTATGATCCGTCGCTCAACTGCATGCGGGACGCGCGCGGCAATGCCGTGTGCTCGGACGGGCAGTTCTATCCGCCGGGCTGCCCGCACACGCCGCCCGATCAGTACTTCACGCCAGGCATCTCGCCCGATCAAGTGCAAGGCGGCATCATCCAGGCTCAGATCCCGCCGCCTCGTTCTCCAGGCTCGGCGCCAAGCGCGCCGAGCGGTTCATCTGCGCCAGTGCCGTACGGAAGTCCAGCCGCACCGGCGGCCGGAACCGGCACGATCGTCGCGGCCGGCGCGGGAGCGCTCGGCATCGGCACGCTGCTCTTCTTCCTGTTCAAATAGAGCCTCGTCCGCCATGCGCGGAAGGAGATCTTTCGCCGCTGCCTTCAATGGGAGCGGCGATTGTCTTTCTAGAAGGCTTAGAACCTTAAACGGCGTTTACCAAAATCAAAAAGTCAAGCTTTTTCTGCAATTTGTTGACATTCAAAGCCTCTAAAGGTATACCTCGTTCATAGCTGGTAAACATAGTTCATTGACCTGAGGGGGAAGCGGCATGCCGGTCAAATCCGAAGAGCAGCGGGCAAGCTGTACGATCAAGATCAGCCGCTTCGTACGGGATCACATCGAGAAGAAGACCACGCTTGCAGAGCCCACTGACCGGAGTCTTCGCAGGTTGCTCGGGCTCAAGCTTCAAAAAGGCGAATTCAGCCTGAAGGATCCATATCCCAAGGATCCGGACAAGAAGCCTGTGGCGCCCTGGACGACGATCAAGGTGACCGAGTTCCTGCGCGACTACATCACGAGCAAGGCGGAGTGGAACGAATCTGTGGATCACACGCTGCGCAGGTTGCTCAAGCTTCCTTTTAATAACGGCGAGAAATAAGCCGTCAATCACCGTCGCCTAAAGGCGACGGCTTGTGAGGAGTAGCGATTGCCAACGCGAAACAAGCGAGTTAAACGGGAGACTAGGGTGGGCAAGGTCTCGAAAGAGGCCGCTCGAAGCCAGTTGAACACTCTGCCCGTGGCAGGGCAAGGCACGTCGAAGGTGCTCCACCAGCCCTCGACCTCTGCGAGTGTCAACCCCGAGGTGGGTAATTGCCGTCCTCCGAAAGGAGGGCGTGAGTCCGGTAACGGACTCCTGTTCGTTCCCGTTCAGGATAAAAACGGGAAACCTCTCATGCCCTGCCATCCGGCCAGGGCACGGGAGTTGGTCAAGGCCGGGAAAGCGGTCAGGCGTTTTTCGAAAGGAGTCTTCTTTATCCGTTTGACGGAGCGCGCTGAAGGCGAGGTCCAGCCTGTGGCTTGCGGCATTGATCCTGGCTC
>Ga0207137_1040_pt2 | contig 35449 bp, 33 predicted proteins | sample Alteio_BWMinHeat_9_FD_153572 | JGI IMG/M metagenome (GOLD analysis project Ga0207137, IMG submission 153572) | Enriched cells from forest soil in Barre Woods Harvard Forest LTER site, Petersham, Massachusetts, United States -... | ecosystem: Environmental > Terrestrial > Soil > Temperate forest >...
CCTTCTTTCATTTAGTCAATTTGCATCGGTCTGATGAGAATGTCAAGCGGCACGTGCAGCTAAACAGTACAAAACTTCTTCTAGGCTTACAGATCTTACGCTAAGTAAAACTAACAAATGATAGAGTAAATCAGCCGATTCGTTGATAAGTGCGTCGCGATTTTGTGCTAATGCGGCCACTACCACCTCAACACTTTCCTCGCCTACTTTTTGCGCCACGCGGTGAATACCTGACCGAACTAACTCTGCCGTATAGCTCTTTTCGGGCAATTCTGCGACGCGGCTTTCGATAGTTCGAGCCAAATTTGTGAGTATCTGAGTGGTGGGTTGTTTTAAACTGGCAAAACAGCTGGTCTCTCCTGAATGGCAGGTTGGGCCTAATGGCGTTGCTTGAATCAACAATGCATCTTGATCACAGTCTATCGTGATACTCTGTAATTGCAGTGTGTTGTCTGAAGTCTCACCTTTCATCCACAAGCGTTGCTTAGAACGACTGTAAAAAATAACCACATTTTGCTGTAAAGTCGCTGTTAACGCTTCACGATTCATATAGCCCAACATTAATACCATCGCCGTTTGCGAATCTTGCACGATCACAGGAATCAGTCCGCCTATTTTTTCCCAATTAATTGTATCGACTAGTTGCATAATCTCACCTCTATATTTGCTTGTGCTAATGCTTGCTTTAGTGTTGGAATAGTCATCAGATTATTGTGAAACACACTTGCAGCTAAAGCGCCATCCACACGGGCTTGCAAAAATACTTCACAGAAATCATTGATACATCCGGCTCCTCCAGATGCGATAATGGGTAAAGAAGTTTGCGCACGAATAGCGCTTAATTGTGCGATATCAAAACCTTTACGTACGCCATCTTGATTCATGCAGTTTAAAGTTATTTCACCGGCTCCGCGATCAACCACTTCGCGTATCCACGCGAATGTGTCACGTTGTGCTGCAATAGTTTTTGCGGGATCGCCCGTGTATTGACACACACTGTACCCCGTTGCATTCTGCCAACTGTCAATACCCACCACCACACATTGTTGTCCAAATCTTTTTGCAAGTTCTGTAATTAAGTTGGGATCTAACAATGCTGGCGTGTTAATCGAAATTTTATCTGCGCCTGCAGCTAATATTTCTTCAGCATCTGCAATACTTCTGATGCCCCCTGCGACACAAAAAGGAATGTCTAGTGTAGCGGCAACACGTTCGATCCAAATCTTTGACACAGAGCGATTTTCACAACTTGCGGTGATATCGTAAAATACCAGCTCATCTGCACCACTTTTTGCATAAGCATTTGCCATCGTGACAATATCACCCATCACCACGTGATTTTGAAATCGCACTCCTTTCACCACGACATCGTCACGCACATCTAAACAGGGAATAATTCTTTTTGCTACCATCGTTCCGCCTCCTGACATTCTGCCAGCGTGAGTCGTTGCTCATAAAGTGCTTTGCCGACAATCACTTCTTGTATGCCAAAACGATTTAAAGTGGATAAATCTTGTATTGATGCAACACCGCCTGAAGCTATCCAATTTATTTGTGGAAATTTTTGCAGCAATTCTTGGTAAAGTTCGGTGCTCGGACCCGCTAACAAGCCATCGCGTTGAATATCGGTACATAACACATTTTTAATCGCGAATGGAGGATAACACGCTAACAGTTCTGAAACACTCATCTGACTGTTTATTTTCCAACCCTGCGTCATCACGATCGGTAAAGAGTTTTCCATAATAATATCTAGTGCAATGACAATACGATCCACACCATATTCTGTTAGCCATTGCTGAACTAAAGCTGTGTTTTGCACTGCTAAACTGCCCACAACCACACGATCAACTCCCGCCTCGAATAACCGCTCAATTTGTGCAACACTGCGGATACCACCTCCAACTTGCAGTTTTATTTCAGTATTGACACACATTTGCTTTAGTATTGCTTCCTGCAACATATTGCCTTGCTCTGCACCTGATAAATCTACCACGTGTACTCTGACAAAACCGGCTTGTGCATAATCTTCAATTAGTTGTTCTGCATCACAATCATAGGTGGTTTTTAAAGAGTAATCGCCTTGCGTTAAGCGGACGACTTTACCTTGATACAAGTCAATCGCTGGAATTATTTTCATCATTCACCTCAAAAAAGTTTTTTAATACTCTCGCGCCAATTTCTCCAGATAGTTCTGGGTGAAATTGCACGCCGTAAAAATTATCTTTGCGCACAGCTGCCGTAAATTGTGTTCCATGCCCACACTCGGCGATCGCATAATGACTTTTTCTTAATGCATAGGAATGCACAAAATAGACATAACTTCCCGAATTTATACCTTTAAATATTTTTGATGCCGGTTCTATATTGCGCAAAGTGTTCCATCCCATATGTGGAACAGAATAGTTCTCTTCCGGCATTAAGCGTTCAATTTTACCAGGTATAATATTTAAAGTTTGCACTTCATCTTCTGCTGAGCTCGTCATCAAAATTTGCATGCTGACGCAAACTCCTAATACAGGAATCGTTAAATTCTGTATGACTTCAATCAAACCTGCTTTTTGTAAACTGGCCATTGCATTTCGTGCTGTGCCAACGCCAGGTAAAATCACTCGTTCTGCACGCTGTATTATCGCTGGATTATCTGTAAACACAGCTTCTATACCCAGGCGTGATAATGCAAAGCGCATCGAAGCCAGATTGTGTCCGACACCCGTCACAACTACATTCATAGCACCCCCTTGGTCGTTGGCAATTGCTGATCGACACGTGTAATCGCTTGACGCAATGCGCGACCAAGCCCTTTAAATACTGCTTCAAACATGTGGTGAGTATTTTCACCTGTCACTTTCACATGCAGTGCTGCTGACAAAGATTGCGCAAACGAGCGTAAAAAGTGCGTGAACATTTCTGAAGAGAAATCTCCTACGCGTTGCGTAATAAAATTTGCCTCGATTTCAGCGTATGGGCGTCCACTCAAATCTATCGCCACCGTAGCCAAGGCTTCATCCATTGGTAATACAAAACCGTAACGTCCAATTCCCCGTTTATCACCTAACGCTTCACGCAATGTGGCACCAACAACTAATGCTGTGTCTTCGATGGTGTGATGCTCATCTACCTGCAGATCACCTACAGCTTCAATGACTAAGCCCATGCCGCTGTGTCGTGCTAGTTGCTCCAACATGTGATCGAAAAAAGCGATACCTGTCGCAATTTTAACCTCATCTGGTCGATCCAAATCTATCGCTACATCAATAGACGTTTCATTAGTAACACGATTCATTCGATAGCAACGCGGTTTACCCAAAATCGCAGATACCACTGCAGGCCAATCGGGGGTTCGCTCACTGCCAATCTTTAACCCTTGGATACCTAATTGTTCCGCGAATTTTATATCGGTATCACGATCACCAATGACATAACTACGGCTCATATCGATCTCTTGACTGCGTAAATAATCTAAAATCAAACCTAAACCGGGTTTGCGACACATGCATGCATCTGTTGGTTCATGCGGGCAAATGCGCACGGCGTCAAATACGATGCTTTCACTTTGTAAAATATCCATTAATAGCTTTTGATATTGTACGAATATAGCTAAAGGATATTGCGCACTTCCTAAATTATCTTGATTGCTGACCATAACCAATCGATATCCTTCAGTTTGTAATTTTTTTAATGATGCAATCACATCCGGTAATAGTCGAAATTTCTCTAGGCTATCAATTTGCTGATCTTCTGGTTCTTTAATCAACGTACCATCACGATCTATAAATAGAATTTTATTTTTCATTTTTTTGCTCCCATGCCGTTAGAACGGTTAATACGCTACAATTATCTGTTTCACTACCTACACTGATTCGTAGAAAGGTATTAATGCCAGTTACTTTTCTCAATAAAATGCCTTGTTCAGCAGAAAATTGCACCAACTCATCGACATCCTGCATTTGAAGTAATAAAAAATTTGCTTCACTCGGAATAATGTATTCAATAAATTTAAATTTCTTTAAAGCATCTTGTAGAAATTGACGAGAACGTTTTACCATAGCCACATTAACCCACATCTGCATAATACGTTCACTTGCAAACGCCTCAATCAGGGCAGCCTGACACGGTGTTGGTATCGGGTACGGTGGCATGATCGCTTGCAACCACTGAATCACTTGTTGATCAGCTAAAACCACCGCTGCGCGCAATCCAGCCAAACCAAAAGCTTTCGATAAGGTTCGCAGAATCACTAAATTGCGATAGCAGTTTAATAGGCAACTTGCACTTTGACGATTGGCAAACTCAATATACGCTTCATCGATCACAACTATAATATTTTCTTCACATAATCGACGTATGCTCGCAAGATCAATGGTTAAACCTGTTGGATTATTGGGCGAGCATAAAAACACCATTTTTGTACTCGGCGTTAATGCAGCTAATACTGCTTCCAGATTAAATGCAAAATTATTTTCTGCAGATAATGCAACCATATTGGTTTTTACTCCTTGTAGTTGTGCTGCCAATTGATACATACCGTACGTTGGACTTATCGTCAGCACTTCATCATACTCGGCTCGGCAAAATAATCGCATCAACAAATCAATGCCATCATTACTACCCCGCGTTACTAATAGCTGATCAGTACTCACCTGATAAAATTCGCAAAGCTTTTCGTTGCTAAGCACTTGTGGATAACGGTTCAATGCTAATGCATCTGTGCTCCAAGGTGACTCGTTTGCGTGCAGACGAATATACTCAGTATCCCCACGCATTTTAGCGGTTTGGTAAGGTAAAAAATTACGTAAGTCTTCGCGTATTAAATTTGCTATCATGTTACTACCCTCTGTTTCTCTACTCTCAATTTCACTGCATTGGCGTGGGCATTCAAACCTTCCAATTCCGCTAAGGTGATGGTTGCTGCACTCAGTTGTTGCACCGCATCATCTGCCATTGTTTGCACAGTCATAAATCGCATAAAATCGTTTACAGACAATCCGCTGTATGAGCGCGCATATCCATAAGTCGGCAATACGTGATTAGACCCAGTGATGTAATCACCAAATGCCTCAGCGGTATTTCTGCCTACAAATATTGTTCCAGCATTACGCAGATATTTAATCCAACGTGTGGGATTTTCGCATTGCAAACTCAAGTGTTCAGGGGCATAGTCATTAGCAATTTCAATCGCATCTGACAATGCACTGACCAAAATCATACAGCTATTCTTCAGTGCTAACTGAGCAATTTGCTTTCTAGGCAATTGCGCAAGTTGTTGATCAATAGCCATATTGATTTCGCGAGCGACTCGTAAAGAATTAGTACACAGCATGACTTGGGCATCAGCAGCGTGCTCTGATTGTGATAATAGATCTGCTGCAATTACTGCACAATCTGCCGTTTCATCTGCAATTACCATGATTTCAGATGGTCCTGCTGGCAAATCACATGCTGCACCGAGTGGATCTTGTGCCACAATTTGTTTTGCTGCTGTTACCCAAGCATTTCCCGGTCCAAATATTTTAGTGACTTTGGGGATTGTTTCAGTACCATAAGCCATTGCGGCGATGGCTTGTGCACCACCCAGTGCAAACACTTGGGTCACACCACACAGTTTCGCTGCATATAAGATAGCTGGGTCAATTTCACCTTTTTTATTAGGTGGTGTGCACATGATGATTTGCTCACAGCCTGCAATTTTGGCTGGCAATGCTAACATCATCAACGTCGATACCAGAGGGGCAGTTCCACCAGGCACATATAAGCCTATGGCATCAATCGGTTGCGCTATACGTTGGCACACAACGCCTGGAAACGTTTCAACTGTGATATCTTGTGGTAATAACGCGGTTTGCATACGCATGATATTGGTTTTTGCGACTTCCAGTGCGACGGCAACTTGCGGTGCAACTTGAGCCCTTTTGATCTGCTCCACTGCAACGCTGATAGATTTTAAACCTACACAATCGTACTTTTCTGTTAGTGCATAACATGCATCATCACCTTGAGAGCGGATTTTTTTAATTATTTCACGTACTTTTGCAAACAATGCTTCTTGATCTTGCTGCGCTGGCCGCAGTAACAATGCTTCGCGTTCTTGTTTACTCGACTTTTCCCATTCAACAATTTTCATTGACACTCTCCTTTGCTTGCTTGGTTACGAGTAATGCCTCGCTCTGCAACACTTGCAACACTTCGCGCAGGCCATTCGCCTGCAGAGTGCGACCAGACGATACCAAATCAAAAATGGCATCGGCCATTCCCAAACTGGGCGCCACTTCTACCGATCCTGACATCATTAAAATTTCAACAGTGAGTTGATTTTTCTCGCAAAATTCTTGTAAGATTTGCGGGTAACTGGTGGCAATTCGCAGATTATTTAGATCAGCAATTTCATTAAATTCAAAAGCATTGGGCACCGCAATCGATAATCGGCATTTGCCAAAACCTAAGCGTTGCAATATGGTAAATTGTTGTGACCGTGCGGTTTCAATCAACACATTTTCACCGACAATGCCTAATTGGCAAACGCCATCTTGAATAAAAGTGGGAATATCATCGTCACGAATAAAAAGAATATCAACAGGAAAGTTTTCACAGGAACGGATTAGCGCATCGCTGTTTTGATTAAACGCTAAGCCGCATGCGCGTAACAGCGCTAAAGAATCATCGCTTAGCCGCCCTTGTTTTTGGATCGCGATTTTGATCCGTTGTTCGTTTTGCATTAACTTGTCTCCTAAAGATCAGGGAATATCCCCCAGTTCCGTAGGTAATAGAACGTGCTACTCGCCCAATGGTGGTTACACTTACGCCAGTTTCATCATAAATCTGCCGATAAGGTTTCCCGGCTTTAACAGGTTCTACTACCCGCCACCGGTCGGCCATCGCACTGAGCTCTTGCGGGGTACACAGATCCGTCAAGAACATCTCAGCCTCATCCGCCGTCCGGATTAAAGCAAATGCCGCATATAAGCGGCTGATATGATGGTCTGGATCCATAATCGCCCTCGCAATAACAAGTTAACATAGTGTCATAATAGCATGCTATTACAAGATATGCAAGAGAATCAGTAACTCGCCCCTAGATGCAACGTCTTGGCCATTTCAATCTTTAGAGGTGAGAACCCAGCTGGGTTGCAAAAGCGTCCATGTCCTTAGTTTGAAATTCAGGATGAAGCTGTAACTGGGTATCAAAATAGTAGAATGCGCGTTGCAATAAATTAGCCACAACATCTGAGATTGTGCTGCTACTCCCATGTTCGTCCAAATAGAGATTAGCACTGCGAATAATTTTTATAGCTACTGCAATCTTTTCTTTCTCATTACTCGCATTATGAAATGACTCTATCAAGGTTCCTAGCTTTTTTGTCAAAGTTATGCGGCTCCTGTGAAACAGTCCTATACTGTGATCGCTCGACATTTTCTGCCACTCTACAGGAGTCGGAATATCTCGCAATTTTTTCACTTTTAATATGGGATCACTTAACAGATTTAATACATGCACTTTAGCTATGATATCTTTTGGATCACTTTTACCTTCCACCACAGCTTTTAATGCTAAATAGGCCGTAAATTTTTTGTCCATTTCTTTGGCATCATTGAACTCTATTAATTTCTGACCGATAGTATCAGGCCACTTTTCGACCAATTCCTGTAATAATTCATCTTCTTTAAGCTGACGCGTTAATTCGGACCACGCTTTCATCTGATCGACACGATTTCGCAATTTCACTATTGCTGGGTCTTTCATGTTTGCAACTATGAGCAGTTGCGACAAGACATTTAATTCTGTATCTTTATCACCAGGAGCTGCGTCATGATAGTTTTTCACTGCTTGAGTAATAACCGTGTGATTTTTTTGCCAGATGCGCCATCTGCGATCAGAATTCTTGAGCATCGCTTGCCACTCAAGCAAACTTGGAATAAAAAGACTCTCTAAAGTATTTCCTGCAACTCGATGAACATCATGCTTAGTCAACTCAATCATCGCTTGGTTACGATAATGTCGCAAAACGGTTAATTGATATTCACTTTGTTGCGTACGTCGATTTTGCGGCAATTTCTTCAGTTTTTCAATTTCCTTTTGTTGAGCTTGCACATAGTCTTTAAGTTTGGATAACTCTTTCGGCGGCTTTTTAACTTCAACCAAAGTATAGTCGTATGCCTTCTCTACTTTCAAACCTTTAAAGAACGGCATCTTTTCTATAGTCGAAAAATGCGCAATGCGTTCATCAACATTAAAGCATAATAATTGTTGTAACACCTCTCTAAGCTTACGATCGCTAACTTGATTCAGATAGCCACTCAATTTAGTTTTATAATCTTCTAAGGGTGCGATATTTATAATTCCAAACGGTGAATATAATTCCTTTATCATCTCATCATAGATCGGTCTTGCTAAAGTACGAAACAGCGTCATACCCAACGCCCATATGTCACATCCCTTCAATTTCTCGCCTTGAGGTGCATTATCTGAAATTTCAGGAGGCACATTCAGATAAGTTACCGTCATGTCATCAACAAAACGCAACCCAACCATCTTACGCACCCCATCGAAGTCAATCAGCGCCATAGTACCATTATCGAGCAACACAATATTTCGATCCTTCACATCAAAATGCACAACACCTAAATCGGTATGCATGTGTTTCAGGGTATTGATAATCTGTAAAAATCCAATTTTCGCTTGTGCAACTGTAAGCGGAAATTCATCTAAAGAACCTGCACTTGCAAACAACACATATTGATCATTTTCAAGCGTGAAGGGAGGCACCAATCCTGGATGCTCCGAAGCAACCACACTATCATAGGCGCCTACATCATCAATCTTTTCTTGATCAAGACGTCTCGTGCGCTCCCCAACATGGCCTTTAGCTACGCGCCCACTATTAGTCAGAAAATAGACATTCTTACCTTGAACTATATTCGCCCCACCCTGCACTGGCTGACTTTTTTTACGTTTCGTGATATAACTGCGTAAATATTTTAACATACCTACCTCTGCTCATGTACACATAATCTAATTATAGCTCATGCGCTAGTTGACAATACTTAATATTATCTTAAGGTTTTCCGTGATAAAGTTTACAACACAATTTATGTGAACATTTAAAGGAGAAATCAGTGAAAAGACCTGACTTAGATAGATTCCCTTGGCTAATGCAAGAGTGGGCAGATGAGAGCCAGAATAATGAAATAGATGCTCGAAATACCGCCAAATATAAGGCTGAAGCTCTGAGTGATGGTTTTGCTCGGTGTTTTACTATTATCCACGATCAGCTTAAATTCGTTAGCGCTGTGCCAGATTTGCCCAATGAACGAACGGAAACCTTTTGTAGTGGTCTTAAGGAATTATCTTCCTCATCAGAGGCTGAAACCGCAGAATTCATGCAAAAAACAATTAAGACCTCTTTTGCCTTTAGCAATGATTGTGGGATGAATGCATCAGTCCAAGCGTTGCATCGGATGCCCGCGAAAAAATTAGCAGCAGAAAAACTCCGTGTAGCAATTGTTGTGGGCCAAGGTAATTTTGAGTCGATGACCCCTGAAATTTTGAATCATGCACATATGGTTTTATTTGTGGATATTGATAAAAATGTCCTGGAACACAATTTATTTATGGCAAGATTATTACAATCCCAAGAAGACTTCGAAAAAACCTATCTCGATAAAACAAAAAATCCGCTGCTTATCCATCACGTCAAACAGGGCTCTGTTACAGCATATAACTCTGAAAAAAAACAAATGGCGCATTATGAAAACACAGAATATACTGATGAGTATTTGGCCGCAACCTTATTTAATAAGGGCACGATTACCTTTGCGCAATTTTCAATATTAGGCACCAAATTACGAATGTATATTCAGGGTGAAAAAACAACGCCTCAGGGCAAACCGTTATTTGAGAACAATGACTTAAACGATTTTAAAAGACTCGAAGCTGTTATGCTTGCTGATCCGGAGTGTGCAAACTTTGTTCCCATGTTTAAGAAACTCTATCAAGGCGTTGAAAATTGGGTAAAAAAGAAAGGTAAAGTCATTACCATAGAAGAAGCAGAAGGTCTTAAACTCATTGTTGATACTGTAGTTGATAACCGCTATTTCATGGCCAAAGACACCCGTTTTGATGTCTGTCGTGCAGCATCACGCGAGTTAAAGTTTGCCAGCGTACAACTGAATTTATTTGATCAGGCCCAAGTATCAAAACTAAAAGCAGTTTTTGATGCGAACAACTTGGTAGTGACTTTTGCCAATGTGACCAATCTCTTTTATTACGATAATGAAAAACCCTTTTTACCCACTGCTCGAGCAGATCAACCCTGGGAAGCCAAAGGCAATCTTATTAAATCACTGAAATCTCTGTGTGACCCTGTAAACACAATCTATTTCTACTCCATCTACGAGCATCCAGGCTCACAATTACTATCAAGTCAATGTTGTGAGGGCTTGATCAATTACGCTGGCGCTGTGACACGAAATCTAAAAGAGCTCAATTCAAAAATGGTGGGTACACAAGCAATGGCTAAGATACGTGAAGAACAACATCAGCGCGATCAGAAAATATTGAATAGCGACTCATCAGATCATATTCCTTCTTCTCATTCGAAGTAAAATATGGTATTTTACCCAGTATTATATTAAATCCAGGGGAATGTATGAATAAGTTTGCAATAATCGATGAAAATCAGTTTAATTTAGGGCCTGTATTAGCTGCGGCGCAGACTCGAAGTCCCATAATCATGCAAGATTGTTTTGATCAAGGTTATCGATATTCCTGGTGTGATCACCAATCACATAAAACGCTTTACGAAGTGCTGGGTGAGCAATTTGATTTAGCCACCATTCAATTTCTCAATACCCTCATTCAAACTCCGAGACAACAATATCTAAATCAAGCCGTAATGGGCGCAGCATTTGCCAATAGATCCTTAAGCGAAATAAACAGCATTTCACCTTTAGATATGAGCAATGCTCATGCAATGAAGGGTGCTGCAAAAGGTATGCATAGAAACCTTCTTAATGAAATTCGTAAAGCCATTGGTGAAGAAAGAGTAGCAATGAACGCACATTTTATTATGCTAGGTGCTGCCATGGCAAACGATCAAGCATTACTCAGCTCGTGTTATTACGCATCCAAATCCAATAATACATACTTATTACTCTGTCAAATTCGCGGGGCCACACGTGGAGGACATTTACAAGAAGTAAAAAAACTATTAGAAAGACACTTTTTATGGGGCGAAGGTGCAATTAAAGTATTTGGAAAATCTATCGCTTATAGTTCAGTTTGTGTATCTGCAGCTAGCATGAATAATATGAAATTAATTGCAGAAACTCTCAACGATCTTAATAGCCGACAGTCTACGATGGAATATCCACCTGCGATAATTATAGAATGCTTATCCGAGGCTGCATTTCATGGGCATCGCGATCTTGTTTTTAACTGCTTAAACGTAATAAAAAGCTTTTGCAGATTTAATGATGCTGAACAATGTTACAAAGACGGCTTCAAAAGTGCTATCCAAGGAGCAATCGAGGGTAACCGAATCAAATTAGCCACACAATTAATTCAATCTAATCCAGATATTGAGACAGTGGCAAGTGCTATCACAGGGGCAAAAGCGCCATTATTTAGATCACTGAACAACCCAGAATTATGCTATACAATAGCTTATTTACACGATAATCTGCATACGTCCATAGGGACCGAACGATTAGCCGAGATTGTTAATCAAGTCTTCCAATTAACCCCTATGAGCGAATCAGCCAATCAATTTTATTTTCGGTGTCTTGAAGAAACCAAAGGTACGTCACAAGACTTGGCTAAAACAATTGGGCAATATGTCACAGATCCTAATGTAGAATATAGTGATCTCTGCGCGGTAATTCTTCACCTAAGACAAGTGCGAAAGCATTTAACAGCAGAAAATCAAGCAAATTTGGCTCCAGAGCAAGAAGCTACCCACAGTTCCTCAGCAAGTTTTTCAATGTTTTAATAGTGTGATTGAGCAATTAAAGAGTGTTATTATTATGAAAGAAGTATTTAGCCTAGAAGAAGCCGCTCTCAAAACTTTTTTTTTAAGTAATCAAAAGCTCATAGATGAATGTGAACAGTTCCTCATTAGAAATTTAGATACCCAATTTTTAAATTGCCCAGAAATTCTTCGAGAATCTGTTCTGGATGAATTAATCGCTAATCGTGGATCAATTATAGCCAATGCTATTATTAATGGTGGTCGCTATAGTGAGGATCAGCTTTCGCAGTTAAATACACTCAAGGAAATCCTAACACTTCCGCATGAGTTGATCACATTATTGTTTGAGGCAATCTCTCTCAGAACAGAAAGACTTGAAACCATTCATGAAAAATTTATCAGTAGTTTTTCGCTTCCCTACCCATTTGATGTGCCTTATCAATACGACTCACAAAATCAGATTAATTACGCAAAATCAGTAATATCTTGGCTTAAAAAGCATCTCACTGCTGAAGATATCCGTAATAACGAGAACGTAGACTTTAATCTTTATCAATTTGCACTGGTCACAAAGGATGCTGAATTCTTTCAATGGTTTTGGAATCTTGCAGGGACAGAGATTCAACAGAAACTTCTGAAATTCTCAATCGGTGAAATCAACCCATTTTTTGCCGCAGTGGAAATGGGACTGTTATGGTTCTGTGAATTACTCTATTCTCTGGCTAATACTGAGCGACAATTAACTTTGTAGACACTAAATCAATTTACGGCATTTCGACTTGCAGCAGCAAATAACCGATTTGATATCGTTGATTGGCTCTATGGATTCCACGATGGAACTCGGATGTTAAATCGTTCCAATGCATTAGCTGCAGCTGCAGCTTCTGGAAATCGAGCAATGATAGAAAAGCTATGGAATCTAGCCACGACGAATGAAATTAAAAAACTGCTACTAGAAGAAAACCACTTCGCTGCGTTTCGCGAGGCTATCAATTCTGGAAAATTGGAAACCTGTGAACTAATCTTGAAAATGGCGAAAGAAATCAATGCAGAAAATGATATGCTAATGGCCGTATATGGAGGAAGTTGCCTCAATATTGCAGCATCAAAGGGACATCTACATCTCTGCCAATGGATTGCATCAATAGCAAATGAACAGCAACTACCGCTATTATTGAATAATATGGATGTACATCATTTGCCTTCCAATAGATCTCTATCAACCATCGCACTTTATCGTTGGGTGTGGAATATTGCCAGTCCAGAAATGAGACAAGTTATTTTGACGGTAAATAATTGTGAGGTATTTAAACGTACGCTAGAAATCGGTCTTATCCCTGTCTGTCAATTACTCATAGACAATGCTTCCGAAGAGCAACGAGATCAAATTTTGATTGCAGGACTGACTTTCATAAACTTTGATGATAAGTTTTCAATGCGGGCCTTTGACTGGGCTTGGGAAAACGCAAATGCAAAACTAAGAGAATTTATATTAGATAAACTGCTAGTGAAAGAAGTTAATTATGTATTTACAATGACTGTTCTTTTGTCCAGAAATCAAAAATACGGACAGTGGCTATGGGAAAAGGCAACGCGCGATCAACAACACGTAATATTGAGAATATTAAAAGAAGCTTTGGCAAATCCTCAGTATCATTTTGGAAATGCGACACATAACTGGGTTGCTGCTCTAGAAAAATCATTACAAAATCAACAACAGCCTGAGGGTATCACTCAAGCTTCTCCTACTTTTTTTCACATCGCTAACAAGCCAGATGACCAGGATATAGAAAAGAAACCTACAGATGAGGATACCCCAGGTAATAGATAGGTCGCCTTGGATCATCCCATATGCTAAAATAACATAATAGTCACATTCACGGAAGGAATAGCATCATGAAACTCGCAAAAAAATGGGTTTTAGACTACTTTGGGAAAATACAGGCCGGGCAAATCTTCTTGCAAGAGGGTGATGAGCACTACACCTTTGGTAATGAAGGTGAATTACATGCCAACATCCGTGTCATTAACCCGCAATTTTATAGCAAATCGTTATCGCATGGCTCACTCGGCGCTGCGCAATCGTTTATTGATGGCGATTGGCTAACGAATGATCTCACCACTTTGCTGCGTATCATCATTCAAAACGAAAATTTAATGCAGAAAATCGATAGTCCCTTATCTAAACTTCAACGTCTACTGTTAGATATCATTGCTAAAATCAAAAAAAACACACCTTCTCGAGCACGTGAGCACATTCACGCGCACTATGATTTAGGCAATCAATTTTTTCAGACATTTTTGGATGAAACGCTATTGTATTCTTGCGCGATCTTCACATCACCCGATGAATCACTATATGATGCACAAATGCGTAAGATGGAGAGAATTTGTGAACTGCTCGCACCGAAACCTACCGACCATATTCTTGAAATCGGCACTGGCTGGGGAAGTTTGGCAATTTATCTCGTACAAAAATATGATTGTCACGTGACCACCACCACTATTTCTACTGAACAATTTAACTATGTTAATGAACGTATTCATGCACTCAATTTGCAAGATAAAATTACATTGCTTAATCAAGATTATCGCGATTTAAAAGGACATTTTGACAAAATTGTTTCCATCGAAATGATCGAGGCGGTGGGGCATCAATATTTCGATACCTTCTTTGGCAAATGCGATGAATTATTGAAACCAGGTGGGCTGCTGATGATTCAAGCGATCACCATGAATGAACAAACTTATGATAACGCCAAAGAACATATCGATTTTATCAAAAAATATGTTTTCCCCGGCAGTTGCTTACCTTCTATTTTTCGCATGGGTAAAAGTATTGCTGAACAAACTGATTTGCAATGGTTAAGTTTAAACGATATCGGCAGAAATTATGCCACCACATTACATCAATGGCATGAACGCTTTATGAATAATCTTGACAGTGTACGTGCGCAAAATTTCTCCGAAGAATTTATTCGTTTATGGCAGTATTATTTATGTTACTGCGAAGCGGGCTTTATTGAAGATTACATTAGTGATGTGCAATTACTCTGGCGTAAACGTGGCGATGTAAAAATGCGCTATAATGTAACTGCAAATGCTGCAGATAAGACAGTTTCTGCAGCAGTCAGTATTTAGTGATTTTTTATGTAACAAAGGAGTGTTATGCTATGAATAAACTAATTAAAGTAGGCCTTGGTGCTTGCATGTTAGTGTCAGTTGCAGGATGTGCCGTAGGCGTAGAAGGTTATGATGTAGGGTACACAACAGGCCCCTATTATGATTACGATTATGATTACAACTATAATCCCGCTTATTACCCTGCCTACTCAGGCGCTGTATTTTACGGCGGCAGCTGGGGCGTTGGCCACGGCGGCTATCACCACGGTTGGAGTGGTGGAAACGGCGGTCACGGTGGACACGTTTGGAGCGGTGGACACGGCGGTCACCACCACTAAGATTAAAAGTGGGCACTCAGTGCCCACTTTTTTTTACAACTTAGCTTCAGGTGCACCACTTACTGTAAATACTTTTGGCAATTCTTCTACACAACGCGATCTAAATTCTTTGAAAAACGAATTTTTGTCCGCAATCACCGCTGGCAACAATTCTTCAACTTGCTGAGTCACACCCGTCGTCACTAAATTTTCATGCCTAATAATATCCAATCGGGTCAAACATTATAAGCCTTAAGGAATTCTTAAGAAAATAATGTTATACTCCCCTAATTAACAACTTAGATAGCGGAACCAACATGACAGACATAAACACTGAAATCGTTAGCCTTCTGATTAAAGAGAAAAGGACAGATCGCATCTGGCGGAACATCCGTTTTGGGACGGTTGCCTTTTTAGTGTTGCTATTTCTGGCTATCGTCACCGTCAGCACCCGCCCCGAAGCAGATGACGAACTGCAGATCGATACTACTCTCCCCTACGCAGCGGTAGTGTCTCTGGAAGGTGATGTGGAAGCAGGCAAATCTTTCTCTTCTCATCGCGCCATTCCGCTGCTCAAACGCGCCTTCGAAGACAAAAAAGCGGCAGCAGTCATATTATTGATTAATTCGCCAGGTGGCAGCCCAGTACACGCCGCCGATATTTATCACGAAATCCGTTTCTTGAAAAAGAATAATCCGAAAACGCGTGTCATCGTTGTGGGTGAAGACATGCTCACTTCCGCAGCGTATTTGGTTGCCAGTGCTGCCGATGAAATTTACGTCAACCCAAACACCGTCGCCGGATCAATCGGTGTCGTCAACAGTGGTTTTGGTTTCAACAAATTACTGGACAAAATTGGTGTAGACAGACGTGTGATCACTGCCGGCACCAACAAAGCGCGCATGGATCCATACAAGCCCTTAAATGAAACCGACAAACTCAAAATGGAACGTGTGCTCGCAGAAGTGCACAAAAATTTTGTGTCTGATGTCAAAGCCGGTCGAGGCAATCGCTTGAAAGGCAACCCCGAGCAACTTTTCTCTGGCGATTTCTGGACAGGAAAAGAAGCAGTCACTCTAGGTTTAGTCGACGGCTTAGGCAGTTTCGAAACCATTCTGCGCAAAGTCGGCGTCAAGCAATATCGCCTCTACAGCGAAAAATCTTCGATGGTCTCGCAAATTCTACGCCGCCTTGACGAACAAGTCAGCGTCAAAATTGATGCGTTGACTACACAAAAAATCAGCGCGAAATTTTAAGTTAACTGAGCCCCGTAACTTGCGCAAATGAATATTGTAAGCTACAGTATTATTAAGCGTTTTTTTTGTTGCAAAAATGACTGCAAAACCAGCGCTCACGTGGCATGACAAGTCTCAAATTTATAACTTGACATCTAGTCTTGCAGAAGTACAATCGCAACGTTTTTAGTCACTATTCAGCACCTTCGCTTGAACGGCTAAAACGATTAGATTTTGGGAATCATAATTATGTATCTTAACGAGTGTCACGCTTACATATGAAATTGAGCAGCAGCTCGGCTGTGCCGGCCACGATCATAGGATTTTGTGGCTTGCTGATCTGGAGTATGTCCGGTGTTATGGCTGCTAATATTCGCAATATTCCCACTTTTGAAATTCTCGGTATCACTTACACCATCAGTTTTACACTCACCCTGCTCTATATTTACAAAACCAAAGGCTGGCATAAATTAAAACAGCCGTGGTACATCTGGTTGATCGGCATTCTCGGCATTTGCGGCAGTGACGGACTTTACATCACCGCATACAAATACGCACCGCCCGCACACGTTGACACGCTCTACTATTTGTGGCCGATTTTTCTCCTGATACTTTCGAGTATTTTTTTAAAAGACAAATTTACCCCACGACAAGCCTTTGCTGCTGCGATTAGTTTACTCGGCATCGGCTGGTTATTTAACGGCAACGATATGTCTCTCACCGATGCGACGAATTTGCGCGGCTATGGTTTTGCTGTTGCCGATGCATTGGTTTGCGCATGCTATACGCTAGGTGCACGTTATTATAAAGAAGTGCCGCATGAAATGGTGGGAATGTATTGTGGATGTGCAATGCTGGCGTCATTTGCCAATCACTTCGCATTCGAAACCAGTGTTGCACCGAATCAGTCAGAATGGATCACGCTAGTGTTGATGGGTATCACCTCACAATGCATCGCGTATTTTCTGTGGGATATCGGTGTGAAACGCGGCTCACTGAAAGTGCTCAGCATGTTAAGTTACGGCGGCGCAATTTTGTCGATGACAATTTTGTTTATCTTCGGCCTCGCAGAGCCCTCGCTTTCGCTGATTGGTGCCTGCTGCATCGTCACTATCGGAATATTCTTAGCCATGTTGCCATGGAACTTTCGCGAAATAGCGCAATATCTCTACGCAAAATTGCTAGTAACCAAACCCGCACCTGAAGCGTGAATTACTCATTTTTTAGTTTACAGTAGGTTTCTTTCACAAAGAAAGTTGCGAAGATGCCAAGCGCTAAACACATTGGCAACGCCACCATCGCATACCGATACGCTTCAATGGAATACGCATGAATGCCATGTTCCAATTTTCCATCCCACTGCATGTCGAGAAATAAACCGATTAACGGTTGAAACGCAGCAGCAATAATGATGGATGCCATATTGGCAAACGCAAGTGATGTGCCTGCCACTTTACGATCGTTAATTTCGCCTGCCAGAGCATACGATACACCCACTCCGGTGTTGGCAATACCATAAAGAAACATCAGCAAAAATAAAACGGGTACAGATAAATTCGGGATATATAACGCTGCCGTCATGGTCAGCAAACTGAATATGGCGGAAACATACATCACGGGTTTACGACGCTTAATCCGATCTGACAACATGCCTGCGAGTGGTCCGCCGATCGTCCAGCCTAAGAAAATGCAGCTGATCGCTTGAGCGGCCACGACTTTGCTCAAGCCATTATTATGTTGCACGTAAGTGGTGCCCCAAAATTCAGCGAACGCGCCGGTGGGTGCATAAATCAAACCCACGTACAAACCATTCCACCAACTCTGTGGATTTTTTAACACACGAGAAAACGCATCCCAAAATGAAATGTGCGAGCCCAATTCTTCACTGGGATCTTGCACATTGGGTTCATGAATCGCGTGCTTGTCGCGCACCACTAAACCAATCAGTGTGGCGATAATTAACAAAATACCACCAATCAGCCACATACTTTTACGCCAACCCAAGCCTTCCACCATCGCCGCCAGTGGACCTTGACCTATCGCAGCACCTAACATTCCCAACGCTTGAGTCATACCCGCCAACAAACCAAAGCGTGTCGGACAAAACCACATCGTCGCCAATTTTAACGCGCCAACAAATGCAAATGCGGCACTGAATCCCATTAAAAAGCGCCCGACTTGAGCCAGAAATAATCCGTCTGCCATCGCAAAAGCAAAACAGCCGATACCACAAAGTGCAGCTGTCACCGTCAATAATTTATGCGGACCATAACGGTCTACCAACATGCCCACAGGCATCTGCATAAAAATATACGGCCATAAAAAAATGCTCGATAACGCACCAAGACTTAAAGCATTAACTTGAAACTCCAGACTGAGCTCAGGAACCACCACACTCGGTGCGACACGTCCTAAATATTCTGAAAAAAAGAATGCGGCCCCCAGACCCCAAATTAACCAAGGATAAAACCAATGATGCTCTTTTGGCTTTTCAGGTGCTAATTCATCAGCAATTTCTGCGGTTTCGTACATCTGCGACATCCCCATTAAAATCTAGATTAACTATCTTCGAGACAATATCAGAAAACCGCCTAGAAGTGCAAACAACACGATAGGCAATATCGCCGCCAACACCGCTGGCACTTGATAAACCAGACTAAATGGCCCCAAAAACTGATTGAATATATAGAACAAAAAGCCGACAAATATTCCGGCGACCACGCGAGCCCCCATCGTCACATCGCGTAACGGCCCGTCAACGAAAGGCACGGCTAAAAATATCATCACCAGCATTGAAAGTGGCGTAAAAACACGGCGCCAAAATACAAATTCAGTGGTGCCCACGCCCTGGCCAGTGTGCTTTAAGAAGGCGATATAGCGGTATAATTTCGGCAAAGATTGCTGCTCAGGCTGAACATCGCGCAGCCCCATCAGTTTTGGGTCTAAACTTAAGGTCCATTCTTGTCGCGTAAACTTGAGCTGCTTGATCTGGTCATCCGCAAATTGACTTTGGGTGACATTGTAAAACTGCCAATGCCCTGCTTCATATTCCCCGCGCTCAGCAAAACTAGCGAATTCCAATTTGTGATTATCATTAAAATGGTAACGCGTTACGCCTTCCCAGTTTTTGCCGTTATATAACGTATGGATATGGATAAAATCAGTGCCATTACGTACCCAAGTGCCTTCCGCCGTGGTGAGTGTCTTGCCTTGGCTGATCGCGCGGGTTTTGATGGTCATCGCCAAATCGCGTGCATGCGGGGCAAAGAGCTCTCCAGGAACTACAATGACCAATGTCAAAAATAAAGCGGCCAACATCACTGCAGAAATAATATGCCAAATTGACACACCCACTGTATGCATCGCCAGCAACTCATTACGGGAGGCCAAACGTCCGAGCCCCACCAAGCTGCCCACCAACGCCGCCATTGGGAATAATTGATACACTTTCGAAACTAACATTAACGGCACCACAGCAGCCACATGACGCATGGAGTAATCGCCCTTACCTACGTCTTGCAATTGCTTCGCCAACTCGATAAAGCTCTCGATGGCCAAGAATAGCAACAGCACTAAGCAAATTGCTTGGATGACTTGTATGCCGATATAACGGCGATAAATCCTCATCTATGACCTCGCCTCACTATGCCCCCACCCTGCCATTATACTGCTCATCGACGTCTACGCCTACCACTGAACTATTCCTGCCATTAAACTGCTCATCGACGCCTCCACCGCAATACACCCGCAAAACGTAGAAACAACAAGGCCCCCAGCAGTAACATCAGCCCATGCACCCACCACATGCCAATTAAAGGCCGTAGCAGGCCTTTTTCTACCCAGGATCTAGACACAAACAGTAAATCGATATACACGATGTAGACCACCACAGCGGGCACCAACTGAGCAAACCGACCCTGCCTAGGGTGAACTTGGCTCAACGACACTGCGATTAACCCCAAAATCAGCACCGAAATGGGCATCGACAGACGCCACTGCAATTCCGCAGCAGCCAAAGGATTTGTCGCTTGTTCATGCCACAGATCATGGGTCGACACAAATTCTTCCTGCCGCCCCATCGCCACATTCACTTTAGGAATGCGCACACCGTATTCTTTATAATTCACCATGGTAAACGCACGCTGCCCAGGATTGCCCTCATAGCGATTGCCCGCTTGAAACTCAATATATTCTTCTTCTGTCTCCGGATCTTTCACCAAACGAGCCGATTTTGATGCCAACACATTCCAGGTTTGATGGTTCTCCGCAGCAGGCAGTTGCGCCGCAAACACATTCTCCAGCGCATCGCCCCCATTAGCAATCGATTCAGCAAACACCACATAGCGCCCGCCCACCACCAGAAACCGTCCAGGCAACATCCGCTGCAAAGGTGAAGCAGCAGCAGCCTCTGCTAAGATATGATCACGATAATAAGCCATCTCAGGCTCCACCCACACCATCAGCACGGTCACAAACACCGCCACGGTCCCAGCGCCAATCATGGTAACCCCAAGCAACTGCCAGCGACTCATACCCAAACTAAACAGCGCCGTCATCTCATTCAGCGCATATAACCGCCCATAACTCACCAACACACCCAAATAATACCCCAGCGGCAACATAAACCCAGACAGCAAAGGCACTTGAATGGTCATCATTTGCAATACCGACCGAGCCGTCATTCGCCCAACCGCTGCATCCCCCAAATAACGCACAAATTGATTACAAATAAAAATGGCTAATAATACAGCGGTAATCACCAACATGGTGTTAAAGACTTCACGATTTAGATAACGAACAATAATACGAGACACAGCATCACCTTAGACTATTCTGCCCTCACCATAGCATCAGAGTGAATGAATCACAATATTCCAATTTACATTTCATTTCTTATTTGTTTTAGTTTTTGATGATTTTTTTGTTAGCGGTTCAAAAGAGGTTACCAGCTTGCATCCGACAGCTTGGGCATATTTACGAACTGTTCTGATACTCGGAGAATGTTTCATCACAGCATCGGTTGATTCTAAACGAGCGATGGCTGGCCCTTTAGTACCCATTTTTTCAGCAACATCACTTTGTGTTAATCCTGCCCGTTTTCGAGCAAGCAGCATTGACCTCAGTAATTGAAAATCATCTTCTAAAGCATCGTATTCCGCTTTAAAAGCAGGATCTTTCATCCAGTCACTTACCATGGCAGTATGTGATTTCTGAAGATGCTTATTTCTACTGGTCATCTTTCACCTCTTTCATACGTCGTTTGGCAATCGCTAATTCCTTAGGACCTAGCATAGTTCGCTCGAATACCTATAGGTAAACTGTCAACAAAGTCCTGCACTTTATCGCTATAATAATCTATAGTCCACGTCATAATAATATAACATATTTGTTAAGTTGTCAAATCCTCGATGCCTCAATGCATCTATGTGAGGGCAAGTACAAAATGATAAAGGAAACTATGAAAAATACAATATAGGGGTTTTTAGATAGCTTATCAGATATTAATTTCGGCAATTTGTTACTTGGATCGTATTGCAAAAAACCAAAAATAGTGATGTCATTATAATATACTTGAAGCGTCTGATATTTCAGGATTTGGTCTTGTCCTTTTTTGCGCTAGGAATTTTAAAAAGTGCGGCAATAGTCCGGCTATTACCGTACTTTTAAAAACCCCTAGCGCAAAAAATAACGTCGCCCAAAAACCTGAAATATCAAACGCTTCAAGTATATCAACATCAGGAGTGATAATAATGTCAGATATTTTAGTACGCAATCTAGAAGAATCGACTGTAATGGCACTTAAAAAATTAGCAGCCAAGCATAACTGTTCTTTACAAGTAGAGGTCAAAAACATATTAGACTCTGCTGCAAACCGTGCGATTCATGATCCAGCAAAATTAGCTGCAAAGATACGCAAGAAATTATCATCTGGCAAACATTCTGACAGCGCAAAACTTACTGCTAAAGATCGTGAACGATGATAGCCATATTGACAACGGCATGGCCTCATTGCTATAAAGAATCATTAGAGGCTTTGAGGAGGCTATGATGGGACTGGACTCTGAATTCATTTGGCAATTGTTGCTTGAAAGTGATTTGGTTGACTTATCAAACTCTGAACAGGTGTTAGCAGCGGCCTTGAAGTTGATTAACCCTCCTGAACGAGAGCTTCCTCCGACACCACCTATTTCAGATACTGCTGATACGAGTGATGATGATGAAGTGAATTCAGTAGACATCATTAGAGAGCGGGAAGCCCAAGAAAAGCTTGATATACATGTCTTAATGCTGATAAGAAAAATATGGCTGCTCTTGACACGTGCCATAGAGATCGGCGACAACCCCACCATCACAGCAATTTGTCTGCGAGAACAAGCGTTACTGATACACCGACTGCTGTATGCAAAAAATAAATTATATTCCATCACGCACCACATGCTAATTGTTATTCAAAGATTTATCGGTGAACAATGTTTAACTCTTTCACATGCAGAGCAGCTCATCAATCAAGCAGCGGCAGGCGGAGATTTATTAGCGCGACTTTGCAGCATTAAACGTTTACTCTCATTAACAGAAAAGCGTATTCCTCTTCAACCTGTTGTTCCTGCAACAGTACCCACAAATAAACTTGAATGTTTTCATAGCTGGGTAAATAATAACCCTTTAATTAAAGGCCAATTAGAAGATATCACCCTCAAGCTTCCCAATATTCTTCAACGATCTAAAATAGATTACTTACTCGCTTTAAAGGCCTTACTTAAAGACTACGATAGCGACGGACTCGACTGCTTTCTCAAAGAACGGCAAGATGTACTGGCCTTCTTAAATGATAATATTACTACACTGATCGATATTGATTTGCGATTCAGAGCTAACTGGAACAGCCTTGATCTATTCAGACATGCCAACAGAGAAAAAATGAAAATAACAAGATTTTTTGGCCACAATTTTGCACACGATCGCAGCCAAAGCGAGCAACGAGTTTACACACTCTTGCCCGTCGTGTTAGAAAGAAAACGTTCAGAACCGATGCCCTCCAAAGCAGATGAGAATAACATCAGAAGAAAAAATCCTCGAGATTACATTCTTGATACCGGCAAAAGTTCTGAGAACCCTGATGAGCCCGGAATCAAGAAAAAACCTCGAGTCCTAAAATTTCAGTAAGCATTCTATTTCGGATGTGCGTCCAATACTTCTTGTGGTTGTTCCCACTTGACTAGCAGCTCCCAATAACGCTTTTTGATGTTCGGGTAGCGCATGGGTTTTAAGTGTTCCGGGCAGGTTTCTTCATGGGCTGGTAACACAATTTTTACACCACTGTGGATTTGCACTTGTTCGTGAATGCGTGCGTTTAATTGTTCCATATTTTTTGAACTCAGGATCGCCATCAGAAAACCATCCACTCGTGGAGCATTGAAGTTTGGAGTTTTCCAATAGGTTAACAAATCCTCAGTGATCCCCTGTCTTTTATTGAGGAAATCAGCGTCATCACTGTCATCAGCCACTATCGCAGCTAATGTTGCCCGTTGATATTCAGTACGTCGATATTCAGGATGTGCTGCTTCTCCGCTCAAAATTTCCAATACTCTGGTTAAACTTGGATGTGCCATGTTATCTTGCATCACCTGCAATAATTTTATGAAGCTCCATGGCTTACAACATTTTAATACAGCTTTTTTCAAGACATCGCAACTGCGTAGTTCTTCACTCAGCGCAATTTTAGGGGGCAAGTTGGTAGCAAGTAACACAACATCTTGAGCTAATCCAGACTCTTCTCGGCTTAGGCAACGTGTTAAAGCGTAAGGAGTCAGTGTGTTGATCAAACTAGGGTGTTTGTTCATCAAGGTACGAATCACATTTTCGGCAAAATATTTTTGTTCGCACAGTAACTGAAGATAAGATTTGCCTTCTGGGTCGCGATAATTAGCATCTAAAACGTTCACAATCACCAACAGGAATTCATCGTTTACTAAGCATGAGGTAATTATATGCCACGCAAGCGACTTTCCATCACGAACAGTGTTTACGTAATCAAGCACATCCGGCGATTCAAACAAGGAACGACATTGAAAAAAGTGCAGTGCTTTCATGTCGTGTTGACAGCAAGCCAACGCTAAGGGTGTTAAGTTATCATTATTTTTGACTTCTAAGAAGGCCAGATTTTCATCTGCTCTGATACGATATAAAAGATAAGATAGTAATGAGTAAAACCCTTGATTAAGACAGTGATGCACGATGCTATTTCCGTTCGCAAAACGCAACTTAGAATATTGCACCGGCGATGATGCCAGTACAACTTCGGTGATACCGGGCGCATCTTTCTCCATGTTTATTGCAGTGTGGACAAGATGTTGTGGATTTGAAAATGGCATCGGAACACCAAGCTCTTTGATTTTTAACAACAATTCTAAGCTACCACTCTCCACAGCCTCAACAAGAATAATTTGAAATCTTGCCGCATGTTTTGGATTTTCTAAAAGCGCTGGAAAACAAGGTAATTTTTCTTGCAAAAACAAATCAAGTGCCCAGTCAAATTCTGCTGGTAGTAGATAATCAAGATCTACAGTGCCTTGTTCTGACTCAAGCGAGAGCTCAGATGAACGAGCGTGCACTTTCTTTGCGGATAACTTTTTTTGCGTATTTAACAGAATGGTCAAACAGGATAGATTACCGGTCATTATCAAAAATTTGAGGAGGGTATCGTTTTCATCTTTACCGATACGCATGTGACGTAACTCAATTGGCGAATAAAAATAATGATCAATGATGAGCTCGAAAAATTCAGGATTTCGCATTGCAGCACTATAGCTCAGTGCAAATTTATAGTCTTTGTCTTTAAAACGCTTGATTAACTCTAGCATGCCCTCAGTATCACGATGGTCAATGTGTTCTTGAATGTCAGACTCTTGCATTGTAGTTCCTACCAGTTAGATTTTATAATTAGTCAATCATAACAATGGAATATTAAAGAAATCTTAAGAAATGCCTTAATCCCAATTACAAAGCATCCCTTATTATGTTAGAATCCGCCTATGCGCGTAGACTTTTACATTTTACCCAGTGACAATTTAGCCGAACGAGACCAATTTGCTTGTCAGATCATTGAACAGGCATTTTTATCTCATCATAAGCTGTTTGTTGCCACTCATTCTGCTGATCAAGCCCAGCAGCTCGACGAGCTATTGTGGGCATTTCGGCCAGATAGCTTTGTGCCCCATGCACAAGCAGGCACCATCGCTGCCCCAGTCATCATCGGTACATTGGCTCAAAGTAGGCCTGGATACGATGTCTGGGTGAATTTAAGCAATCAGCAACCCCCGATAGATGCAAAAGTGCAGCAATTAATCGAGATTGTGGCCAAAGTCCCTGAGCATCAGCAGGCGGCTCGAGACCGATTTCGTCAATATCGCGAGCTTGGCTACGTCCTCAACACTCACAACATCAGTTAAGGTAGAAATCGTTATGCTAGAGAAAACATTCCAACCCCAAGCTATTGAACAACGCTGGTATGAACATTGGGAGCAGGCCGGTTATTTCAAACCGAGCGGCAAAGGCGAAGCTTACTGTATCATGCTGCCGCCACCGAACGTGACCGGCACCTTGCACATGGGACACGGCTTTCAAGTCAGTTTGATGGACGCACTGATTCGCTATCAACGTATGCAAGGTCGCAATACGCTCTGGCAAGCCGGCACCGATCATGCGGGCATCGCCACCCAAATGGTGGTTGAACGCGAGCTCGGCAAACAAGGTAAAACGCGACATGATATCGGCCGCGAAGATTTTGTCGAACGTGTTTGGGAATGGAAAGAGCAATCTGGCAACACCATCAAAGGCCAATTAAAACGCATGGGTACTTCTCTCGATTGGTCACGCGAACGATTCACCATGGATCCTAACATGGCAAGTGCCGTACTGCATGTCTTTGAATCCCTATTTGATGAAGGGTTAATTTACCGCGGTCAACGCTTAGTGAACTGGGATCCTGTGTTGCACACCGCCATTTCGGATCTCGAAGTTGTCAACAAAGAACAACAAGGCAAACTGTGGCATATCCGCTACCCGTTGCAAGATGCGGATGGTTACATTGTCGTCGCCACCACACGTCCGGAAACCTTACTCGGTGACGTTGCCGTCGCTGTGCATCCTGAAGATGAACGCTATCAACATTTAATTGGCAAGCAAGTAAAATTACCGCTGACAGACCGCACAATTCCGATCATTGCGGATGATGCAGTGTTAAAAGAATTCGGCACCGGTTGCGTCAAAATCACACCCGCACATGATTTTAACGATTACGAAATGGGACAACGTCATCAACTCGAGTTGATCAATATTTTTACCATCGACGCAAAATTAAATGACAATGCTCCTGAAAAATATCGCGGCATGGATCGTTTCGATGCTCGCGAAATGATGCTTAAAGATTTAACCGCGGCAAATTTAATCGATAAGATCGAAGACCACACTTTGAATGTGCCTTATGGCGATCGCTCAAACGCGGTGGTTGAACCTTATTTAACCTATCAATGGTTTGTCAAAGCCAAACCCTTGGCGGAACCTGCAATTAAAGCAGTAAAAAACGGCGAAATAAAATTCGTTCCGGAAAATTGGGCGAAAACGTATTTCGCTTGGTTGGAAGATATTCAAGATTGGTGCATCAGTCGACAATTGTGGTGGGGACATCGCATTCCGGCCTGGTATGATGAAGAGGGTAATATTTATGTTGCTGCTGACGAAACTGCCGCACGTAAAAAATATCAATTAGCAGACTCAATCAAGTTAACACAAGATGAAGACGTGCTCGACACATGGTTTTCTTCTGCACTTTGGCCATTCGCCACACTCGGCTGGCCACAGCAAACACCTGAATTTAACACCTTTTATCCAACCGATGTTCTCGTCACCGGTTTTGATATTATTTTTTTCTGGGTAGCCCGCATGGTAATGATGGGATTAAAATTCACCGATAAAGTTCCTTTTCGCACTGTTTATATTACTGGATTAATTCGTGACCGTGATGGGCACAAAATGTCAAAATCCAAAGGCAATATTTTAGATCCAATCGATTTAATTGACGGCATTGACTTAGAAAGCTTGCTGCAAAAACGCACTGCCGGATTAATGCAACCCCAACTCGCAGAAAAAATTGCCGACCAAACGCGCGATGAGTTCCCCAACGGCATTGCAGCTCATGGCACCGACGCATTGCGTTTTACCTATTGCGCTTTAGCCAGCACTGGACGCGACATCCGTTTTGATTTAGGTCGCATCGAAGGCTATCGCAATTTTACCAATAAAATTTGGAATGCTTCACGTTATGTCACTATGCAAATCGAGCAATCCGGCATCGATTTACATACTGGCCCACATGAGTTTAATATCGCCGCACGCTGGATTACCAGCCGTTTAATGCATACCATCAACAAAGTCACAACGCATTTTGCTGATTATCGTTTCGACTGGATCGCACAAGCGCTATACGAATTCACCTGGAATGAATATTGCGACTGGTATCTCGAGCTCACTAAACCCACTCTGTACGGCGAAGCCAGTGTCGAAGAAAAACGCGGCACCTTACGCACGTTAATTTTTGTATTGGAAACATTGCTAAAACTCATGCATCCACTCATGCCCTATATCACCGAAGAAATCTGGCAAGCATTCAAACCGTTTACCGGCAAAACGGGCGACAGCATCATGCTCGAACCTTACCCACAAGCAGACCCATCTTTTATAAACGATCACATCGAAACTGATATCAGTTGGTTGCAAAATATTATTTTAGCCATTCGTAATATCCGTGGCGAAATGCAAATTTCACCTGCAAAATCGATTACTTTACTCTTACGTCATCCTGATCCAGAAATTAAAGCGCGTTTTAGCATCTATGAAATTTATGTGCGTTTTTTAGCCAAAGTCGAACATGTTGAATGGTTATCACAAGATGCAATACCTCCACACTCCGCAACCGCTGTGTTTGCTGAGCTGGAAATATTAATTCCAATGGCAGGTTTGATTGATAAAGATGCAGAAATGGCGCGCCTTGAAAAAGAATTGAATAAACTCATTAAAGAGCTTACTGGCATCGAAGGCCGTTTAAATAATCCAAAGTTTATCGATAAAGCACCGGCAGATGTGGTCGATAAAGAACAGTTACGTGCTCACGAGCTTAAAGACATCGTCAGCACGTTACAATCGAAAATGACCAAAATCGCCGAGCTTTAATAAGTATACACCGAACCGCAAGAAGAAAATCCCATATCTCCGGGGGAGGGCTACCCTCCCCAATGCTGACAGCTTTGCAGTGTATCAAAACTTTGACAAAATAACGAAATTAAATGCACTAAAAAGATTAAAAGACAAGGACTAATAGCAAGCCCAGCCAAAGACTTTTACATCATTGTTCCACCAGAATACCTAGCATTAGGTTGTTTACCAGCAGATATGTTCGTCCATGAATTAATGAAACATTTGAATTTGCCATACTATGTCGGATTTCTAAATGCAGCTCAATACTACGGCGCAGCCCATCAAAAGCCACAACACTTTCACATCAATAGGAAATTTAAAGCACATCTTGACTCGAATTGTTACTGAATCTTCCCCATGGCAATCCACCTGAGCGTATTTAGCTAAATTCACGTGATTCATTCACTTGTTTTTTCCACTTCTATTTAACGAATCTTTTGGTTTTTTTATGTGACGACTTTCTGATTGGCGATTACTGCTCTTGGCTCTAGTTTACCAACTTATTGTTTGATCATACTGTTCATCTGGTACTGGAACATCGCCTTCTTCATAACAGCACTCATCACTCACTGTTTTCGCCAATGTGCGTGAGTATCTTATGGATGCTTGTTGCATTGGTAATATAGGCGATTCATTATTAATTTTGCCCAGCTACATGACTAAATGCGTACTTCCCATTGAAGATTAGCATCTATGAAGTTTATGTGCGCTTTTTAGCCAAAGTCGAACATGTTGAATGGTTATCACGAGATGCAATACCTCCATACTCCGCAACCGCTGTGTTTTCTGAGCTGGAAATATTAATTCCCATGGCAGGCTTAATTGATAAAGATGCAGAAATGGCGCGCTTAGAAAAAGAATTGAATAAACTCAACAAAGAACTTACTGGCATTGAAGGCCGCTTGAATAAGTTTTACGACAGCAGCGGCTGCAGTTGAGCTTAAGTGAGAATTTTGGACAGGCATCGTCATCATCACCATGGCCTGTTGGCGCCTAACTCAAAATATCGATCCAGGGTAACGCAATTCGCCAATATAGTGTTCATACTACAATTAAATGCGAGGATCTCAACTTTTCCCTGCCTAAACTATGTTTGGCCGGAATGGGCACTGAGGCCGACCAAGATCGGCCTCAGTCTCTCGTCGGATTATCACTAACCGTGAATCTCGACAAGATCCCCCGCATTTATCGGCGCGGTAATACTCAGGAACAGTTCAGGTGCAGACTTTAAGGCGTTGCCGATTGTCTTCACTACCACCACGACCGGGATGGTCATGTTGGTACCGTCGAATGCCGTCCCCGTTTCTGTCAGGGGTGAATCTGCCAAAAAAGATTCACTTTCAAAATCTGCCCTATCGACGAGGATCACGCCGATGGCCCCAGCTTGTTGAGCGCGTGCTGCTTGGGCATCGCCGCCGCAAATAGTATTAATGTCGATCAGAGCAATCTTGCCATTTGGATCTGTTAGATAAGGATCATCCTCAGTAAGACCATTTCCAGCAGGGCATCCACGGCCGACGTAGACCGCATTCCCAGTGAGGGTTCCGTGTGGCAGTGTCAAAAGCGGCGGTCCAAAGATGCTCGTGTCATATCCCCCGATTTCTGTGGATTCGTATTTGTGGCCTGCGATCGCTGTTGGCCCAAGAACCTTGATCTCAGCAGAGTCCGTACAGGTTGGTGGATTGGGGGGATTCACTACCTGATTGAAGAAGCCAATCGTTGGTCCCTGGGTGCACGCACCAAGAGAGAAGCTAAATAGCTTCGGATTTGAGTTTTTGACAGTTACTCGGATCCACCCAAAACGCGGAAATCCGGGCTGTTGTACTGCAACCAAGTTTGGCGTGTCGTCGATTGGCTTCCAGGTTCGGAAAAAGTGTCTATCACCGGTCAAAAGGGCGACTGGCTTGCCGAACGCCCGAGCCTCTGCACGTATTGCGAGACGGTATTGCTCGTAGATCTTGCAATCTGTATAGCGGCTGCCACTCTCAGATTGAAGTGAAGTTGTCCCGCGTAAGACTGAACCATCGCGCAATACAGAATTCAACGCAGGACAGCTTGAGTCTGAAGTGTTGCTAGCCACCTGCCAACCCATATCAGGTTGACTAGCGATTACCACTCCGCTAACCCTATTTTCCTTTGCAACGGCAAATGCCTGATGTAGCCAGGCAAGGTCAGCTGCCTCCCGTTCGCGTTCCTCAGGTACACAAGAGTAGGGAACGTTTGAAAGGTCTCCATCAAAATGGTCGACGACACCATTGACGACGACGGGTCGCACGCAGCCGTCGGCAAAGTCTCCGGTGCTTCCAGGGATGTCGATGGTGACCACGAGAATCCCCCTCCTAATGAACATCTGATTTTCGACAAATTTGGACTTGTCAAAAGTGTTGTCGGTTCTTTTGCTCTTGCCGTCTCCTGTGCTCTGTCGCATGAGCACGATTGGCTTTGCGCCGAGACTTAAGGCTTGTCCACCTCTATTGGTAGGGAAGAAGATATCCCTAACACTGGCCTGAGCTGTTAGCGGATCTATTAATGTCCGTGGAAATGGAAACGGACTCAGCTCCGATACAGTTTCAGTGCAATCAAGCCATTCATTGTCGCCGGGTGTGTAGATAATTGGATTTGTGGAGTTCTGTAACTGGCTCAAAATGTACTGGTATTGTGCCAAATTGCAATCCTGGAATCCCATAGTGTCGCCGACGTGAATTACGAACGGGAATCTCTGTGCGTTAAGGCTGCTTATTAGCTGGGTCATGTATGGGTCAGCTTGAGGGATGTAATCGGTATCGCCCGTAAATGCGAACTGAGTATCGGCGTTAGCTACAGCAGAACCCCCAAGTAACAGAGCTGCACTAACCAGAGCAGCCAGAAAGAGTTTGTGAAGGGCTGGGGAGCCAATGTTTATCGGGAGTCGGATGCGGTAGTTCTGTTTGTCCGGTTCTGCAAGGGGCTCGCTACAACGTTTGATAATGTTTTTCATGATACTTCTCCTGCTTTAGAGTCAAGAGTTCTCAGGCGCTTAGCCCGGGGAAACTCGCTGCTCCGTTTCCATTGGCCCCGTGATCCTATCTTGGCCTTCGCATTGTCCTTTTGCTAACATTGCATTTTATTGCTCTGTTGCTTTAAGTTTAGTACATATTTAGCAAATTGCAAATTTGATATATTCTTAAAGAATCAATTCTGTAAGCTCAATTATTAGATTTAACTTCAAATGTAATCCTTATTGCTCTTATAACTCAATTGAGGCATAAACAGTTATTGTTAAAATTAAATTGTTTTACATATTTAATAGCTAATAAAAAACGATTACAGCTGATTAGCTGCAACAGCATAAATTGAAAATTGTCTTTTTAGTGTGTTTTTTCTAAACTTTCATCAAGCAGCCAGCGCCGGATACCTTCGCTACGTTCTAAATCAAGTTTTTCATCAATGAATTTCTTAAGGTTAAGGTATTCGGTGTTATCCAAAAGAAATCTCGGAAGCATGTTTTTAAGCGCCATGCTGGTCACCATTAAGGTGGCTAGCTCTTACTGCGAAGATTTTGGTTTGTATCGGATGGATCGACCCCAATTTCAAAATGCTTTAAAGATTCTTCTAGAAATTTATAATAACCTTCATTTTTATCTAATTTGCTTCCCTGAAGATCGAATTTATTTTTTTGATCTGTTAATAAACTTATGATTTCGTCTTTATTATGTGCTTTACTGCATGCGAGGTATAAACGCATGACATCATCTTGGTATTTTTTATTGAACCCAGAGAACAAACTCAATATTCCTGTGCCAATATAATTATCTGCACGCGACTTCAATGCTTGTTTGTAATGAATATTCAATTTAGTGTTGTTATAAAGCGAGCGAATTTCGGGTAGTGTTAAACGATCTGAGCACAATTTCTGACAGAACATATAAAAACTATCGGGGTGTTTAAAACTAGGATCAGTAGATTTAAAGTTAAGCATGACTTTACGTAATTCCGCATTGGTTAACCATTCATATGCTTGGCGCTCATTTAATCCGCGCTCGTTGATGAGAACATCCATTTTTTTACTTAGATTAAATTTTTGCGCACGTTTATCATCGCGTGCCAATGAATTAATTAATTTGATACGATCTGTATTGTTATGACAAAATTTTAAAACAAAGTGAATCGATTCTTCATCTCGTAGATATCCTGCAGCATATAGGCCTCTGTACAGATGAATTGAATCAACCTTATACTTAGCTAAATATTCAAATGCCAATTCCAGATACCCGCCTATACCTAAACCTGTAACCAATGCATCCATACTGCCACCGCGCTTCTTTACACACTCAAGCGCTAATTTAACATACCCTGATGCAGCTAATCCCTCAACAATGTTGTCTATATAAAAACCCGCTTTATTAGTGTGCTTTAGCGCTTCATCGAGATAACCACCTTCTGCTAAACCTGCACACAACTCGCTGACATAACTAGAATGCTCATCAGTCATAGTTTCTGCTTCATCGATTTTACCCATTAATGCCAGCCCATGAGCTACTGAACTCATGCCCAAATCAATGTTTGTTTTAGGATGATCCCTTTTTGCATTTAAGACTGAGCGGTGAATAATCTGAATTGCTTGTTCGACATGACCGCCTTGTGCTAAACAAATCAATATAATATGAGTACTCCACGCTTGATCTTCATCAACACATTTAAATAAATTTTTAACATCACCCGCTATCGCAAAACCTTCCCCACAGGCTAAGCTTTCTCCATATTTAGTCACACACTCCAACGCTTGCTTCACATAACCTGCTTGCGCTAAACCCCGTATTACCCATTTAATTTGAGCACCTTGTTTATTAACACACTGCAATGCCTTCGCAAATTTACCCGACAGGGCCAAACCATACGCAATATGATTTATGTTGGATGAAAATTTACGTAACAGTTTCGCTGCAGGTAAGTTGTTCTCAACAATTAAGAGTGAAATGGGAGTATGCAAACCATTAGCCCAGACATCTAATGTGCCGTTATGTTGATAAATACGAATCAAAGCCGCTTCATCACCCCTTATCGCGGCACTGTAAATCTCATCAAATAGCGGATGTGTGTTAGCTTTCTTCATATTTATATTATAGCAAAGACTACCTAAGTCGAATACCACTGTGCAAATCTTCATGCTATAATCGGCACCTAGCTAGGAGTAACGACTATGATCACCACTGAGCTTCTTTCTCGTATTCAATTCGGCACCACCATTGCTTTCCACATCCTATTTTCAGCCTTCAGTATGAAGGTATATGGCTCAAAACTAAAAAGCCGCTTTATCTCGCTAAGGGATTCCAACCATTTTTATATTTTTAATATGAATTTACTTGCATTATTGGCATCTGCAGGGTATAATCTCGCACATCTATTCAAACGAGTACATAAGCATGCAAGACCAAACCAGCGTATTATTAGAACAAATAGCCACTAGCCAAGAAGATAGCTTTATAACCTTTCAAGCACTCTATCCTGAGCTAACACCTGATTCTTCAAAGCAGCTCTTACAAAGGCTTTATAATGCCTTTCAGGGCATAAATAGCATAAACATGGTAATCTACAGCACAAATTTCCTCAATGTACTGCGCATGATTACAATCTTACACGCTTGGCCTGATGCATCCGTTCTCGAACTAATACATGCTATTGATGAAAAGCTCAAGTCTATCCTCGATTGTTATCTTGATGAATTAAATTTAGGTGGTCGTAATGCAATAATGTTGAGTGATATCAATCAAACACTGAATAAACGATTTGGGCCCATTCTTGTAATAACAGAACTCCCAGAAATCGTTAACGATGATGAAATGATGCATTATTCTTTACAAATTCTTAAACCCTATATGCCAAATATTCTCTTAAAACTGAAACCATCACTCCAAATAGCGCGTGCTATCACAACACTGAACTTCGAAGAACTTGAAAAACTTCGTTTCGAACAAAAAGTTATTTCAAACTGGGAAAGTCTAGCCTTATTCGCCTTACGATTAAACCTCGATGATGAAAAAATACTCGAGTTGCTTACACATTATTCTTGCGATATCGTAAAAACCGCTCCCAATGAACCATCTCTGCTCTTACAAATAGTTCAACAACATCGCTGGCCATTATTATGGAGTCTCTACGAGAAAAACGCAGAGTTACAAAAACAGTTCGGAACCTTCAATACACCCGTCGCAAACATAACTAAAACCGACGGTCCTTTTCTTCGTAAAGATTTATGGCAAGAAGTTATCATACCCATGCTACCTTTGCAGGCGCAAATTCAATTGGGCCAAACCTGTAGAACTATGTATTGCCATACTGCTGCAAGCCGAAAAATGCGCTCGGAATTTCCGGAAACTTATGTGGAACGTCTCGTATTTGAAGAAAATGAGCAAGCCAAATGTGCAAAAGTCAACACACTGTTTGGTGGTGGTTTTGATGCAGAAAAAAAACTTATTGGCCTACGCACTACTCTTCCAAAAAAAGAACAACAACTACTGATCCAAGCAGTTGGGGATCGAAGTACAGCCAAATTACAAGAAATTGTCCCAACCTTACG
>Ga0207137_1041_pt1 | contig 35443 bp, 26 predicted proteins | sample Alteio_BWMinHeat_9_FD_153572 | JGI IMG/M metagenome (GOLD analysis project Ga0207137, IMG submission 153572) | Enriched cells from forest soil in Barre Woods Harvard Forest LTER site, Petersham, Massachusetts, United States -... | ecosystem: Environmental > Terrestrial > Soil > Temperate forest >...
ATCCGTGGCAAAAAAAGCAACTGGCGGCCGCCAAGCGCAAAAGCCAAATTCGCTGCGCGCCGTCGCCGCTCATATCGGCGTTACGCTCGCCGTCCAGCTGAGTGTAAACCCGGAACTCGAGACGGCACTCGCGGCCAGCGCGGTCGCATCAATCGTTCCGTTCATATCGGGTGTGTCGTCATAAACAGCGATGACGCTACCGGCCTTAAACAGTGTGCCATCGGTGAAATTATTGGCCGCCGTACCAGGATTAGGTTGTTGCAGGCGTGTCGGGCCAAAGCCAAGCGTTGAGGAAATTTGGCTGGCGACCGTTTGAGTATTTTGGAACCCTGGTCGTTCCGGATGGCCGTTGCCGGCGTCTACCAACAGGTAACTGTTGCCATCGGGTTGAAGTAGGATGAACCCGTCATCGAGGAACGGCGCGTTTGCTGGGGTCGGACCAGTCGGGAAGGAGTGCGCAGCAGAGGTGCCATCGGTGACCCAATAGGTGCCAATTGGAACGGTGATTGGACCAGTGTTGGTATTCCCACCGGGTCCACCTGGAAAGCCACCACCACCGCCGGGAAAGCCACCGCGGCTTGAGGCGCTAACTGTGACCTGCGGCATGCGAAAATCGCATGCGGCCGGTGTCGTCACCACGACTGCGTAGGAACCCATTGAAGGCTGCTGACCATTGGCTGTAATGCTACAACTCGACGAGGTGGTCGTCGTACCGAGCACGCCAAGAGCCGATTCCGCGCCCTCGTTTTTACTCCAGGTCGGGGTAGCACTCGACTGCGACAAGGTGAGGGTCTGATCCGGCAACACCGCGGTGCCGTTCGGCACACCGTGTGTGCCTACGATGAGGTCCAAGGTATAGGCTCCGGCCTTATAAGATAGATTGGCGGTATAAGCAAAGGCGGCAAAAATTGTCGCGCGGTCTGCCGGAAATCCTTTGCTGACGACAGAGGCAATTGATTGTGGGTCAGTGGCGTAGGTCGCTTGGCCCGTGCAGATGTTTGGTGCCGCGGTCGAGGCGAAATTGAGCGTTAATACCTGCGTCTCAGTGCCCGCCGAAATTGTATAGACGACGTGCAGCGTTTTTGGTGCCGGCGGACAAGTACCGGTGTCAGTATTGGGCGATGGAACAGTGCCGTTGGCATCGGTGTTGTTGTTGTTGTTGTTAGGAAGACTGTTACCTTGATCAGTTCCGGCGTTTTGCTGCGTCGTAACCGCGCTCGGTGCTTTTGCAGTGTTGGCAGTAAAAGAATCGGATGAGCAGGCCGAGAAATAGGCGATGCTGATAGCAATGATCGCCGCTGTGCCGGCAATGCGAGCAGCTATTTGAAAGGCAGAAAAGTCGCCGTCCAGCTCGTTCCCATTCAAATTCATTGGAAGCCTCCGATGATCGATAAATCCTTATCGGTACACCGACGGGAATAATTGAGGGGATGCCGGAATTGGCCGAAATCTCCAGAGATTTCAGCTGGTAGTGACCTTGAGCGGTGGCGGTACTGACGGCACACGTTTGCGGGAGTCCTGGCGCTGGGTGGTTTTGCGCGGTCCCTGAGTCCACTCGGCCACATCTGTCACCGTCGGGACCTGCATTTTTGCCGCTTAGGGTCGTAGCCGCGATTCAGGTTGTCGCCGCCGAGCAGTAGCGTCAGGAACGCTTATTGCTCATCATTCCTTGGCGACGCAAAGGAGTAGAAATGCAGCCGTCCATATTTAAAACACTTTTCTTGCTCGTTACTTTCGCCGGTACCAGTTACGGGCAAACTCCAGTTGATCCCCAATTTGACCCGGCGACCTTTATTCAAAGTCGAGAAAATCATCCCGAAATCCACGAAGGCTTGGTGAAAATCAAGGGGCTCGAATACCGCGTCTTTAAGTCAGAGTTTGGCACTCTCTATGTACCGACTTTGGAGAATTTCGACCGGCAGAATTTCGACGGATCGCTTTGCGCCAACGAAGTCTCCGCGCAGCAGCTGGAGAAATGTTCACCGGACGATATTGGTTGCTTCCGTCGCAACCGTGACCGCATAACGTCCGAGGTGACAGTTATTCGCGCCGATACGCCGCTAACCGAACACACCAAAGCCTACGCGGAGATTATTGGTATGACAATACAGCGGAAGTGTAGCGAAGTAGGTCCCGCGTACTTTACGCCCGTGCTTTTACGGCCTGAGGCTGGCATTGAATATAAGGACACCGAGCAGCGTGATCCGACTGCCTACAAAGTCTATATGCAAGGACCGAAGCCAGGACTTGGATTTAAGTCGGAATGGTAGAATTTAGTAAGTTAAGTCATGCCCAGGCCCGAAGGGCCGTACGGGCATCTTCTTGAGATCCCCGACGGCCTTTCGGGCCTGGGGATGACTATCCAAACAGTGCTAGTTAGTGACTTAGAGGGAGACAGAGTGCCATGCGAACGTTGCATCTGCTTAGCCGGCTCGTTGTCCTCATTGTCGTCGTTGTAATAGGGGACTTTAACGCCTTAGCCTTTGCCGACGACGGTGGTCCCCGCGTCCAGATCACCATGGTCAACGGTGAGGCTCTGGCCGGCCCGCCGCAACCCTTGGCCGTTCATCCGGGTGACGTGATCACGCTGAGCGCCGATGTTGTGCAGCATGGCGGTGGTTGTAGGCGGCAAAACGGTTGTCCGCAAACGCGTTTCATCGAGGAATTTACCTGGACTGCTGACAACCGTTCGACCAACGTCTGTAATCCCAGCGCCCAAAAAGATTGCTTGAGCACATCGGACTTTCAACTCAACGACTACGGCGTCAGCTTTTACGTACCAGCCGACATGGGGCCCGAGTTGCGCATTTCGGTGACCAACAGCACTACCTCCGGGTCAGATACCATCTTGTTGACCAACACGACCGCGCCTTCGCCCGCTCCGCAATTATCACCACCGCCGGCTCCTGTCGAGGCGGTAGTGCCACCGCCACCGCCCACACTACCACCAACGGTGACCAACGTCGTCACCTACGAAACCGTTTTGGTTGGTCGAGGCCGTTGGGTCTACATAACCGGCGAGCGCTACTGGGTGCCCTATACCTATGAAGCCAATTGGGTACCGTTTCAAAACGGCTATTGGACTTGGGTCGAGCCGGGTGGCTGGACTTGGGTATCTTACGACCCTTGGGGCCTTTACACCGATCACTACGGCACCTGGCGTCATCATGTTCAGTACGGTTGGGTTTGGTCGCCGTTCGCCGACCACCTCTATGTTGCCGCGCCGGTTTCGTGGTTTCACGGGGAAAATCACATCGGCTGGTATCCCTACTATCCGCACGGTGATTACCGGCATGGCTACCGCGAGGGATTTAACGACGGCTATTGGGCCGGCTATCACACCGAACAGTTGAGCATCAGCCACGGTGGCTTCGCCTTTGGCATCACGGCCGTTCGCAACGTTGAATTTGCCTCACACAACATTCACGACGTCCGGGCTGATACTGCTACCGCCACAACTATTTGGACGACTCGTGCCGCCGCGCGGCAGCTCACTCCGACGCCAGGAAACTTAACCGGTCATGCTTCCAAAGCGTGGGTCGAGAGTCGCATCGGTGAAGAAGTGCCAACGACACATCTTAAGGACGTCAAAGTTGGCGAAGCGACTTTCAAACAAGCGGAAGCCGTGCACCCCGTCCCGCAAAAATACCAAAACATCGCGAGTAACCTCGAAAAGCAAGAGAAAACCAAGGTACCGGTGGGATCGATGGTCTTGGATCACAAAGAAACCCCGCGCGTCGTGCCACCGACCGCCAACGGTATGGCACTGACCCACCCACCCGTGCAAAAGGTCGCTGGTGCTCGACCGGCACCAATACGCACCCACACACCGGCAGTACCGCATCAGGATCATCCCTACTACCAGCGGGCACAACTTCCCCGTATCAGTGGGAATGGTGGGAACGGTGGGAATGGCGGGAATGGTGGAAGTGGCGGCAATCGTTTGAATCGGGGAGCATCGCCCCGCGCGCCCCGCTCGCCTCAGAGACCCACAATACGGCGTCTACCACCCAGCAATTCCGAGCCAAACTCAGGTGGCGAGATGAACTCTGCGCCGAGCTCACGGGGTAGCCGCTAGGCCACATTGGTACACTTGCGCTTGTTGGTGCCTTTACGCTATAGCGTCAAGGTAGATTCAACAAGTCTGTAAGTGTTCCCTGTGTATTTCGTGAAAGGTGGTCAGGCAGCATGCTAAGTCCCAGATATGCCCTGATGAAACTATTGCCACCCGCATTTGTGGCTTTGCTGGTGCTCGCCACTGCCTGTGCGAAAACGGGCTCGACGCGCCAAGGGTCTAGCCTAAATGCCGTCGACGCGGATCCAACCGATTTGCAACTGTATCCGGTCCCAACCGACGATCAGCAACCGCCCAGCAGCGCCGACATTAAGCTGCAGATTGAAAATACCAGCGTCTATGTCGATCACTGGCAAGACAGTTTTACCGCGCGGTTTGCCATTTCGGGACCAGTGTCGGCAGCCATTAGCATTGTCAACCCAATTACCGCTTACCACCTCATTCCAGGTCGAGCCTTCAGCCACGCGAGTGTTGTTGGCAACACTCTGACTGTGACCTTAAACGGTCCCAGTAATGCGGTGGTTGAATTAAACGACGGCCAAAGACTGTTCTTGTTCGCGGATGCGTTTGAGGTCAACCCACCAACCGCCGGTGAACCCGACGTGCTAAGCATTAGTGACTACGGCGTTGACAGCAGCGGCCAACAAATAGCAACGACCAAACTGCAGCGGGCGCTGGATGACGCTGGCGCTCTCGCGAGTGCCTTCACAGCCAGTAGTCTCGGCGGCGCAACTCTGCTGCTGCCGGCCGGAACCTACCTGTCTGGCACCATTGCCATTCCAAGTCATGTGACCCTCTACCTGGCCCCCGGCGCGACCCTCAAAGGGTCGCCCAACCTGGCTGACTATCCCGTCGATCCGGGTCGGAAGGAAAACGGCAGCGACGCTACCATTACCAATTTGGACAAGCGGTTTCTCGGCCAATTTATGACTTTTTCGCGCTTGATTTTGGTTGATCACGCCACCGATGTGCATATCAAGGGACGCGGTACCATTGATGCCAATGGCACTATCTTGCGCAACCAGCAAAACGGCGTGCCCAACATCGTCCGCGTGCGGCAAAGCGCTAACGTTTCGCTGGAAGACCTCTTGCTGCGCGACTCTGCGGCGTGGACCGTGCACTTCCTCAAATCGCATGATACCGACGTGGAAAACCTTCGCATCATAAATAATCGCACGATGATCAGCAATGACGGGATCAATCCAGATTCCTCGCAAAACGTCACGATCAACAATACTTTTGTTTACACCAACGACGATGCCGTTAGCCTGAAAGGGTCCAATAATTCGGACTTGCTGGCTGATGTCAGCAATGTCACGGTGACTAACAGCATCATGAGCTCAAGCAGCGGCGGTGCTTTGAAGTTGGGCACCGAATCACAGTCCACGAATTTTAGCCAAATAGCCTTCCAAAACGACGATGTTTTCGCCTCAGACCGCGCCATGTCGCTGGTGGTGCGGGACGGCGCCAATTACCAAGATGTGTCTTACAAGACCATCGGCGTGCATGACAACGTCACGCACCTGTTTGAACAAGTCATCGGCGTCAGGGACGGCAATAAAGTCAATTTGGGTACCATCAACAACCTAGTGTTTGATGGTATCGATGCCGAGAGGTTCGTCAAACCGGCGAGCAACTGGACCTGGTACTCGCAGTTCCGCCCCGATCATCCGACGTCTGGGTCGACGGCGGTAAAGGTGTTCGAGGGTGCCGATGCGGCGCATGCGGTTGCAGGTTTGACGCTCAAGAATTTGACGATCAATGGTACGCCGGTGGAGACTGCGGACGCTGCGCTGCAGCTGGGTAACATTAGCTTTGGCGATTTTATCAGTGGGTTGACGGTTAATTGAGCCAGGACTTTTTGCACTGGTCGCCATCCAGCGACGGGAGCTCACCACACACTTTGTTTGGAGAGCTATTGACCGGTTGAACCACGCGTTGCTATAACCAAAAGCATGAGCGGACTCGATTACCGAACCTTTATTGTCGACGAACTCGAAGCGCGCCGGGAGCGTAATCCCCGCTATTCTCTACGCGCTTTCGCGCGCGACTTGGAGCTGCCGGCTGATCAGCTGAGTTCCGTGCTGAAGCGCCGCTATGGGTTGTCGCGCCGCCGCGCTGAGGATATTGCCGAACGCCTGGGTCTATCCGGCGACGAGCGGCGATTTTTTTGCAATTTGGTCGAAGCGGAACACGGGCGGAGCCCCACGGCGCGCCAGGCGGCTAAGGTCGCACTCGACCTCGGGCAGGCGAAATCCGGCGACTCGCTGCTCGGCATCGACGAATTCAAGTTGATTGCCGATTGGTATCATTTCGCGATTCTGGAGTTGACCGAGCTGGATGGCGGGCACGTCAGTGTTGCGACTATACCTGGTCGCCTGGGATTATCCGCGAGAACTGCGAATGATGCCGTCGCCCGTTTGCTGCGCCTCGGACTAATAACCCGCGAGCGCGGCAAGTTGCGTGCGACCGCGCAAGAGACTTTTGCGCCGAAGGGCATTGCTGATCGGTCGAAACGCCGGTTTCTTGGCCAGTTGGGGGCCAAAGCTCTGGTGGCTCTGGATGAGCAACCGTTCAACGAACGCGAGTTTTCTTCGGATATGTTCGCGCTGGCAAAGACCGACTTACCGGAAATCAAGCGACTGGTGCAGGAGCTACGACGCGGACTGGCAAAAGCCGCGCTTGCTCCTGGCAAAAAAGATGCTCTTTATTGCCTGAATGTGCAATTTTTCAAACTTGGGGAATGAGGCGACTCGATGCAAAGACTACAATACGCGGTGCTCATTGGGACACTACTCGGATTCGGCTGCAGCTCAGGACAAGGCAGTCAACCCGACGGGATCCGTGGCTCGGACAACGGTGGATCGTTCGTCGTGACGCAGTTCCGCAAAGCTGCGCTGGGAGTGCCGGCGATTTTGACTTTGCCGGCCAACTTGCCGGTCAGCACCGCTAGCGAGCGAGCCGCAATCAGCGAGTTAGTGCAGGCGGGCATCAACGCCTATGCCACGATCCCGAGCGCGCTGCCGAGCGGCCGCTTTCAGGATAGCACTGGCGCGCCACTCACCGTCGCCGGCGGCAAGTTTTTAGACGGCCAAGGTGCGCCGGTCGATTCCGTTGTTGTACTCGACACGCAGCAGTCTGCCTGGACGATCGTTCTTGATGAGCAGGTGTTTCTTGCACGCTTTGCCGCCAATGCGCCGGTGATGGCGGTGGTCACGCATGAAGTTTGGCGGTTGGCGTTTTTTAGCGGCAAGATTGCACGCAACGACACTGAAAACACTGTCACCGAACACTTGGTCATACCGCCGACCCTGGAGTTCAACCCGACACCACCAGGCTCACAGCCAGAAAAACTTTCGGTCAATTGTCTCAGAGCCGACGACTCGAATGCCCAAGCGGGGCCAGAACCCGACGGTGTCTATTCTGCCTACGTGGAGTACCCAAAGAGCGCCAATGGTGACATTCCCTATGCTGCTGGCTTCTCGATGAACTGCACGTTTGCACCTGATGCGACGCACTTAGTCGCTTGCGCCGCCACCGGCCTGCCGGGTGAGACAGCTGATGGGCGCATTGTCACTTTTACCCTGGAGGATGTGAGCAAGAGTGATGGTACAACTCAAATCGTCACGCGCTATTATTTGATAAACCACGGCGTCATTGATGCAAATGCGACCATCGGCCCGACGTTTACACCGGATCAGTGCTCGATCCAAGAAGAAGATGCCCCCATTGTCCCAGTTCCCGTTCCTAGCGATCCGAGTACCATTCCAGACGCAACAGCGCACGGCGTCGCGCTTTCTGCTCAAAATCTGGCCTTCTGGGGCTCGGATATGTCCGCGGATAATACCGCCAGCGACCATGGCGCAGTATTCGACTTGGCCACTGGAACTTGGACCGCTATTAACTCACTCAACTCTCCGACGCCTCGTGACGAACAAATTGAGATCGCCATCGGCGGACAAATGTTGGTCTGGGGCGGAGACAAGGCAGCGGATATCTCGCAAGGCCTGAACGACGGTGCAATTTACGACAGTGCGACCGACACCTGGAAAGCCATGAGCACCGCTGGTGCACCAACGGCACGCATCTTCGCCGGAGCCGCAACCGTGGGCAGCAAAGTCTACATTTGGGGCGGTCAGGGCGATCAGCGGACCAACCCAAAATACCAACTGTTCGGTGACGGGGCCAGCTACGACATCACAGCTGATAATTGGGCGCAGATGAGTACCGTCGGCGCGCCCTCGGCTCGGCGAGGGGTCGCGATGGTGGCAGTTGCTAGCAAAATTTTTGTTTGGGGCGGCGACACCCAAACACCAACTAACCTTGCCGACGGCGCACTCTATGACCCCGCGTCGGACAGTTGGACGTCTTTGCCCACGAGCGGCGCGCCGTCGCCGCGCACGTCGTCCATCGCCATGGCGTATCAAAACAACGTCATTATTTGGGGCGGCGACCTAGGTAACGTCGGCGCAATCGACTATGGCGCAATTTACCACCTAGCAACTAATTCCTGGCAACCGATGTCGACAGTCGGTGCGCCGCCCATTCGGGACAATGCGGCTGTCACGATGGTTGGCGACCGCCTCTTGATTTGGGGCGGTGGGCAGAACCCTGAACTGGGTGACGGCTACCTCTATGATCCAGCCAAAGATAGCTGGTCGAAGATGGCCTCCGTCGGTGCGCCGACACCGCGCAAAGGCGCTCGGGCCGTTGCAGTCGGTAATGATGTGGTCATTTGGGGCGGCAGCGTCCTGGTAACTGAACCAAGCCAAATCCCTGGCGATCCTATGCCCAATGTCTATGACAAATACCTGCAAAACGGTGGCATCTATCACGCGGACAGCGATTCCTGGAGTCCGCTGCCGCTAGGGAAAAACTAGCAGTCAATGACTGATAGCAAAAAAATTGCAACGCTGGCGCTCTACGCGGCGCCAATACTTGGCCTCTGCGCATCCCTCTACGCGCTCCGCCATCACCTTGCCGTGCACCTCCTCGGTGAAACAGGGTACGGCTGCAACCTCAATGAATTCTTCAATTGTGACGTTGTCGCTTTGAGCCGCTTCAGTGAAGTGGCCGGTATTCCGCTTGGTGTTTGGGGTGTCAGCTATTTTTGCACGATACTCGCCTTTCTGGGCTTGCGCCAACGTCAAGTGACGGCAAATGTCGGCAAGCTTGGTTATCTGTTGATGCTCGGCCTAGGGCTGCTCTCGACCGCTGGTCTCGCCAGTATTTCACTCTTGGAACTGAAAAAGATTTGCTTGGTCTGCCTGACGGTCTACTTGTCGACATGGGTGCAACTGCCACTTGCTTGGGTGTTGCGCCGCGAGTTGAAGCCGAGGTTTGCCGCGAAAGCGGCGCTTCTTACCGTCGGCGCCACTATCATCGCAGTTACCACTGTGGTCGGGCTTTTCTCAACCTTTCGGCACACTCTCTACACTCTGATTCTGAACAAATCTGAGCAGGAGATGCAGGCGATCCTTTCGGCAGACACGCTGCTCGCGCGTGCCGTTCGTTCCGAGCTGATGGCCGATTTACCTGCTCGGAGCAAAGTCGTGACGCTCGACGAATTCCTCGACTTTGAATGCCCGAATTGCGCTGTCTTCCGCCTTGTGGTGAACACTTTAAGGCGCGATTTCGGTCCGCGCATTAAGATCAGATTCCACCACTTTCCCATGGATAAAAAATGCAACCGCTCATGGGATATGCACGAAAATAGCTGCGAGGCCGCCTATTATGGCTATTGCATGGATAAGGCGGGACGCTTCTGGGACTTTTATCAAATCGCTTTTGAACGGCAATATGACCTTTCCCCCGAGGCGCTAGTGGCATGGACAAAGGGTCTCAATGTTGACACAAATGTCATGGCTGGCTGTGTTAAATCGCCAGAAGCGAAGAGTGCTATCGCTGCCGATATTCAACTCGCGACGAAACTCGGAGTCGAGGCAACGCCGGGAGTATTTATCGACGGCCGTGCCTACATCGGACCACGCGAGTACGCGGGGTATAAGCGGGCAGTGGCGATTGAGCTGGAGCGGCGGTAAGTAGAACAGTATTGTGCGCTCATCGGTCAACCAGCCGATCAACGATTCAGTTAATGTTCAGGTACACGAAATCCGTGGTCACCGCCAGCGTCCTAGTTTTGGCTTCCACCCGTTCCAGCGGGTTCAGGCCGACTAAAGTCTAATGCCATCTTGCAAGCTTGTTTTCCATTTGAATCATAAAGTTCCATATTCCCGGTGAACGTTTCGCCGACGTCGATTGTTCCGGTCAGATTACAGGTGGAACTGGTTTGGCCTGGATCAAGATTACCATCAGTGCTGAAGGCGGCAGGAGTGAAGTAGGGGGAATCGATATTGTTGGCAAGGAAGCAAAATGTCCGGCCTGGAACGAAATTTTCGGCGCTCGCTTTAACGACAACGTTAACCGTAGCATTGGGGCCGCCACTTTGAGAAATTGTATAAAAGGGTGCGCTCGGATCTGCGCTCGGATCTGCAGTACAGCTATTTTGCGTAATCGTAACAGTCAAATCTGGTGGCGGAAGTAGATTGATCTGTACAAAGGGCACGTTGGTAAATGGGCAAACAGTATTGGGATCCTTGACGCCGTATGGCACATCACAACCGCAGATCCCGCCTCCGAACATTCCGGCTGCGGTTATAGTGTATGTGCCATCCGGGCATTCGTTCCCATCGGGAACATCGGATACACATAGGCCACGACCCCAAAGAATCCTAGTGTCGTTAAGGCTGATGTGATACCCGGTGTTACACTCACATGGGGGAGAGTCCCCGTAATTCCCCTGCATCTGATGAGCGTTTACATCGCCATAACAAACTGTTGATGGAATTGCTGCGCAACCACCAAATCCATCTGGCGAATAGCCGCTATCGCAAGAGCACGTGGGTCCGCAATGGGGGGTAGGGTTGTTTGGGTCAAGATTTATTTCGCATGTCTTACCCCCAACCGCGGCAGGGTACCAGCTCCCATCTCCGCACGACATGCATGAGCCAACGACCTCATAGTCCAGAGTCGGCATATCGGTGGGTGTCTCATTGAATTTTGCAAGCGTACTGTTGGGATCCAACAGCGAGAAATCCATTTTCGATGAATCGGTAAAATCGTCGGCAATATTTGGATAATATTGCTGAGAATTGTCCTTATATTGAGGACAACTGCCATCGCTAGCTAATGGCCCGTTGCAAATTTGGTTGCCGCTAGCATCAGTGACATGTTGGGGACAACTGGCATCGCCAGCTAATGGTCCATTGCAAATTGGATCGCCCCTAGCATCAGTGGCGAGAGCCTTGCCAACCGTCGTAAAAAACGTGTTGAGATCCTGAGAGGTGTTCCCCTCGTTGGCAGTGTAAGCCGCGAAGATAGAATCTTTCATACTCGGGCGTTGAATCATATCAGAGGAAGTAATTAACTTACCTTCCAAGAAGGCTCGAGCAAGTATCACCTCGCCGTCAAAAAATTCGCCTTGAGTCCCGTTGTTCAATAATCTTGGAATGGGCAGCGTCGCAACTTGCGGGCAAGTCTTACTATTACCCTGAGGGATGCAAACCCAGGATTTGTCATATGAGCTATACGAAGCAGCTGACGAGTTAGGATTCGGTAGCCATTGCCAAGCACCACCGCAAAGGGGTTGCTGAAATACTTCGCCGCAAGAGGCGAAATTGCAAGTACCGTCATTCGGGCAAGAGGCGCTGTCCGGAGTGCTGTCCAGGGAAACAGGAAGAGGGTCGTAGGCAACGACGCCGGTACCGGAACCCGCAAAATTGAGCGTCCCTATACCAAGTTTATAGAGAGTGTCGGAGAAAATAGCGCTTGCCTTCTTTACGAGGTCACCGACGGTCCCCCAATAGGGCCAATTTAATGCCTGATTCCAGATGTCCCCAATTCGATCCAGCAAATAGGAAAGTTTGGCTTCATTGAATATATTAGTGACGAAAGTACTCCAATCCGTGAATGCCTGATCTACGGCTGCCTGGCTAGGGTTGGTAGTGTCGGTCGTCGATGTTATTGGATCTGTCGTTGTTGTTGGATCTGTCGTTGTCGTTGGAACTGTCGGTGTTGTTGGATCTGTCGGCGTTGTCGTTACGGGGATTGTCGCCGTCGTCACTGTTGTCGCGGGTGCGGCAGTTCCGGTGGTCGTCGTAGCTGGAATGGATGTTGTCGTTGTCGTGACCGTTGGCGTCGGGCAAGAGGACGTTAAACTGTTATTCCCGCTGAGCGGTATCGAAATACTGCTTGGTAAAGAGACTACGGCGGGGGTCGCAGCGGCCGTTAGCCCGAGCGAAGGCGTGGGGGTTGACGTTTGCCCCGCTAGTACCAAGTAGAGTCCGCTGCCAATGTTGGTCCCACTGCCGTTGCCGGTAAGCTGGGAGATATCAATGTTTAGTGGCAAGGTCGTGCCAGCCGAAGAGTAAGTAACAGTCGAGGAGTAGTTAACGGCACCGGTCGCTGTCCCCGGACCATTGAATTGTTTGACCGTCGTAGCAACATCCGCAAGAGCCACAATTTTATAGGCTCCGGTCACCGATTCTTGTCCTGGAGGTGAGTTTGATACTGGGCCAGATAGAATCACCGGTATAGTACCGGACAGAGTCGATGGGTTATCACCGGATGGAGTCGATGGATTATCACCGGATGAACAGGTACGGGGACCCATTTGCACGCCAGTGATTGTAAAAATAAAGCCGGATGAAGTTGCTGGAGCATCCTTCGACATGGCAATCGTAAAAGTGCCGTCGGGAGCCATGTTGATGCCGCTCGCACCGGTGATAGATACCGCTGCTTGTGCGATGAACTTGCCGGCGGCTATAGCGACTTTAGCCAGTATGAACTTCCACCCGTTACTATAGTCTAGCTCTTTCGTTGTCGAATCGCTGGTGTCTAGATTCAGCGATGCATTAGTGTTCGTTAGGGTAGCGGTCGTCGTGACGCCACCTTGCACAACATCAAAGCTAGTGATCGTCCAATCAGCACCCGTCGGATCACAACTGGACTTAATCTCACTGCCAGTGAACGGAATTTTGGCAATGGGGTTGCCGCAAAGGATGTAGCCACTGATATTTTGAATGGTCAGATCGGAGTCGCTTAGGCTCAAGCCTGCAACCGACAGCTGGAGCTTGATGTCAAACGCGGCAGCTGTTGCCGAGGCGCTGTCTTTTGAAACCACTTCGCTGTGGCGTTCATCAATGTGTTTTTCACCGCCGCAGTCCAGGATCAGCAAGAAGGCGGCGACTTTTACCAGGCTAACCCGCATGGAACCTCTGATTTGCCTTTGCATTCAAAAATATAACTCGATAAGGCACTGTCGGAAATCCAGGTGGAAAACTTTAGAGTTTGGATGATTCCCAGCTAATGAACCGTTTTGTATGAAAACAACAGGAATACACTGGTGCTTTGGCAATGGCCATAGCAGCCAGATTTGCCAAATTCCGGCTACGACTGGTTAATCAGACTCTCGGCCGCTGCGTAAAGAGCGGACGAGGAGATTCGACATTTTTCCGAGTACTCAAGAAATGTCACGCATATTCCGAATTGGCGACTTAGGCGATCTACTAATGAATTCGAAAGCACTCGGGGCGAATTGGCGTCTATGCACTTTCAAAGCACAACCCCTATTTTGTTTGGACGAGTCCTTGGACTTTACTTGGTCTTTCGCGCGGCGCCAGGCTGCACCAATAAATCATCGCCGAGCCGGCCGAGTGCCTCTCGTGAGTCTGAGTCCGGTCCTGATGCGCACGGGCTAAATATTTTCGGAGGAACGGATATTGCGCAAGATGCGCCCGAGGCTCAATGGGTTGGGAAAGTCATGCTGGGGAATTGGGTTGACTGCTCTGGCACGCTGGTGCCGTCGGCAAATTCAGCGAAATCTGGCAAATACTGTGCCGTGCTGACGGCAAAGCACTGCATCGACCCCAAAAAAAACTACGACTTTGGCTTCCCCGACGGCACGAAAGCATCCATGGATACAGCGTTTGGCGGGCAGTACCTTGGAAGTGCCGTGGATAGCGGCGTACCAAACAGCTTTGTTGATTTGGCGTTGGTACCGTTGCGGTCCGCGTTTGTCCGCAGCGCTCAAGGTCTAACGACCTCGATAACCGGAAAATCCCCGGACGATAACGCGGCGGTGACAATCTTGGGCTACAGTCCAAACGATGTTCCTGGCAATGAAGCCTTACGGAATGGCACTGCGACGGTTCGCCAGCATGCGACGAGTCAATCGCCATATCCCAAAGATGCCCCGCTCAATTTTGCAGCGCTTCGTTATGGGCCCTTTTCACTGTCGGCAAGCACTACGCACTTTTGTAAAGGCGACAGCGGTGGGCCATCCTTTGGGTCAGAAGTGCCGCAGGGCGCCGCTGCATGGCCAATTGTCGGCGTGCATGCAAACGTCAGTAGATCCGATTTAGCAACCCTCTGCAAAGTCACTTGCACCAACAACAAAGCGGCCCTTGAAGCTGCATGCAAGAAAAATACACAACGCTTCTTTGATGACGGACCAACCCGAAAATATGATTGTCTGCTAAAAAAATCCTGGGTCGTGGCGTCGAACATCGAGGTGCCATCCTACCCTCAGCCACCAAAGGCCATTGATTGCAGTGCTTTGGGGGGAACCCTGCCACTGGTCAGCGACTTGCAGAAAATCGCCGATTATTTGAGTGCTAATGGTGGTGCCGCTGCCACCGGCGGCGCCGACCAAATGAAAACCGGCAAAGATCCTCGAACTGGTAAGAAAGTTCCGGGAATTCTGCAAAAGACCGCTAATGGCGAGGATGATTTCTCTTATGCCTGGGGCCTAGATGTTGCTCCCAACCTCCCGATTACCGCATCAAGTCGATTTGTACTCGTCTCCATGCTGGACGGATCCATCATTACCAGGCCAGCTAACGACACCGCCACGCCAGCCGACTGGAGTAAGCTGACATCTTGCGAGCTTTACCAGTATGCGAACGATGTCGATGTTGCAGCCTATTCCAACTGGATTAATGCCACTCTCGCGGATGATACTTTCAACTGTGACAAACTCACGCCCTATCACGTGCAAATAAATTCAAATGCGACACCGTCTGTTCCCACAATTCCATTCCCTAGTGTGACTTTTCATTACTTCGCGCAGGGCAACACCTCAGACGAACCTGACAGTTCGTTAACCTGCGATGGTGCGAACGTCTGCCGCATTGACGATAGCAAGCCGGGTCGCTTTACTTTTCAACTCGATCCGACGCAAGATGCGAAATATATACTTGACGTGACATCGACTTCTGACACAGGTGCAAGCTTTACCGGTCCAGGAACGGGATGTTCCTCGCACGCGTCAGCGTGTGAAATCGATATGAGCACCAACCAGACTATGCACGATTTTACGGTAAACCTAATTTTCGATACCGTTATCACGAAATAGTCGCTAGCGCCGAGCGTGGTAGTCCAGTCTTCTGGCCGTACGCCGACCGCTACTGGTTGGCTGCAATCGTCAAGTTGCCATCTTGCGAAGTCATCGTGACATCAAATGGCGCTCCTGGAATCGCTGTCAGGTCATTCGTAAAAGTGCCATTCTGATGCGATTCATCGACAGCAAACTTTGTGACTACTGGCAGTTCGAGTTTGATGCCGCCGTTTTTGGTCTTTAGCGAAATGTTGCCGGAACTCGGCGCGAAATTTACTTGCACCTGAATGTTGCCGTCGCTGGTGTCGAAGCTGTCGTTTAGCGTGGGCGATTCGCCGCCGGGCGACGCGAGCGAAGCATCAATGTAACCATCGCCGGTGTGAGCACTGACAACGCCCGTCACGTCAGTGATCTTGATGCTGCCGTCGTCTAAACTCGCGTCAATGGTGGTTGCTGCGGGAATGGTAATTTGCGTGTCGATGATGCAGTTGGCCAATTTATCGTGGGTGACTGTCACCACCAGAGTTGTGCCGTCTATATGCTGATCGCTCGTGCAGGCACCTTCACTGACGCCAAGGTCAGGAGTCGTTTTGGTGAATGCGACATTGGCGTTGCCAGCCGCGGCTGCCGCAATGGTCACGTTGCCGGAGCTGGAGTTGATTTGCAGGTTGGTGATGCTCGAGGCGTCGAGGGTGGCGTTAGTCCGCTTTTCCGACTTTGGGCTTACACCGAGTGCGCATGCTGTTAATAGCGAAGCGGCGAGAAACAGGAACGGGCTAAATCTTTGCACGAAATCTCCTTGGACGTCCCCGGGGTTGATTGATCGGTCTGATGGGGGGGAAACGTCGGCTGTGAGGCGCCAAGTACTAAGATTTCGTGAAACAGTCAATGCGCGTGGTGGGGTGGCGCAGGAGTGGTTGGAACATCAGGAAATTACATTGGAATAATGATCTGTTAGGCTTTTCTTTTTTCAGATGTTCAAAGGTTCTTGTAAAAAACGGTTGCCGCAGCTTACCGGTGGCCAACCCTTCCAAGGCGCGAACAGTGCTACCTGTGCGACCCATAATTTTACAAGAATCGCTGAATCTCTGAAGCAAAGAAAATCTTGAAAAATGGCGCCCGGCACTAATAAGTTGTGACTACCCGGGACGCTAAGACGCCGTCATTTAGCGTCTTCGCTTCAAGAACATTGTAGCCGGATTCGTCGTAGGTGGATTGTACCTCGGTCGCCGTGGTCGCCTGTGCAGGAGCGCTTGCATTCGGGCTCGAAACGCCAGTATATGTAGTGCTTATGCTCGAGTCGACGGGCTTGCCGACACTATTGTAGCTATTGGTCACCACAGTTTCATCGGTACCAGCTGCAAACACCAAGGTGTCGTCGGACTTGGTCAGCAGCCATTCTTTGACGCTGCCGTAGAGTAGAACTTGCGAATGGTAACTGGTACCGCTGACGACCACAGCGCCGGTGTCTTGGGATTTTGTTGAATAGCTGCAATAGCGCACGACGTTGGCGTCGGTGCAAGTGCCGGTGGTCACTTGCGTCGTTTTGCTGCCGTCGGTAAGCGTTTGCACAACAGTCTTAGCCACGACTTGATTGGTGTCTATTTCGTTGGGGTAACCCATCGAAAAAGAGTCGAAGTAGGCCGTGTCGGTAACCGTGTTAGTTCCCGCAGTATAGTCGGTGGTCTCAAAGTGAACCTGATTGGTAGCGTAATTGTAAGTGACTTTGTGCGTGGTGCGGAGCTGACCATCGACAGTCGTCTGGACTAGAGGTTGGTACGGGGCGGCATAGGTATTGGTCTGAGTCGTGGTCATTTTGCCGGTGGCATCCGTCGTGGTCGCCGTCAATAGATCGTTCGAGGCATCATAGGTGTTCTTCACTTCCTGACTCAGCTGGCTGCCCGTATAGGATTTGACGTCGAGGTCATTGCCATTGGCGTCGGCGACGCTGACCGTTTGTGTCACGGTCTCCTGATTGTTTGCATCATAGTCGTCCGTGACTTGGGTGGTGGTGTTCGTTGTGTCATCGACTGTGGTGGTTTGCACTTCGCGGCTAATGACATTGCCGGCACCATCGAAACTCTTGCTGTCAGAATTGACACCATCATACGTTACAATTTGCGTCACCTTGCCGTTGGCATCATAGGTGGTCGCGACTTTCGGTGACTTAACTTGATTGCTAGTTGGTCCATCAGTAGGGGTGGGTGCTGTCGTACTAGTCGGGGTCGAATTCTTACTTGGTAGTGCCGTTGACTTCGCAACCGGCTGAGTCGAAGGGTGTTTGCCCAAGATATTACGCTGATAGCCGACGCCAAGTTTCTGGCCGGCACTGCTGCAGGCCGCCCCTGTCAAAAGTCCCGCCGTAATGATCACCACTTTGACAGTCAGGTTCATAGTCTGCTCCATTTAGGTCAATAGATTTCAGAACAACTGCATCAGGTATCTGGATGACAGCTTGATAGGTGCAGAATTCATTCCAGGGTTAAACCGCAATGGACGCAGAGTTCGCGAAGCGAACAATTTTTAACCGCAGAGTTCGCAAAGTACGCAATGGTTTTTTAAAAAAACCCTCTGCGTACTTTGCGTCATTGCGGTTAAAAAATTTCTGCGCTCTTCGCGAACTCTGCGGTAAAAAACCTCGGCGCCCTTGCGGTTATTCGGCCGCCATCACTTTGGCGTAGGCTGGTCGCGCGCAGCAGCGCTTAGACCAAGCGTTTAGATTGGCGTACGGCCCAAAATCAACCTTCATGTGCCGCAACCAATCGAGCATCGAGTTCACATGGGTGTCAGCCAAGGTATAGTCGCCCAAGAGAAATTGCTTGCCGGCCAGCGCCTTGTCAAGAATTCCGAGGTTGGCGCCCAGTTCCTTCAGAGCCGCTTCGCCCGCTTTGGCATTGCGGTGGTCGGCCGGCAACCACTCTTGAGTGTTGCGAGACCAGTTGTAGACGGAATCACCGAGGGTCACATTCGTCCAGACGATCCACTTCATGGCTTCGCCGCGCTCCGGTCCCGGAGCGGGGTAGAGTTTCTTTTGCACGCCGAACTGTTCGCCGAGGTACATGGTGATGGCCGCGGATTCAAAAATCGGCACATCATCATGGACGATCAACGGTACTTTGCCATTCGGATTTAGCTTCAAAAACTCGGGTTTCTTGGTGTCGCCCTTTTTGATGTCGAGCTTAATCCTTTGGCAAGGGACGCCAAGTTCTTCGATTACCAGGTCGGTCAGCGTGGCAGTGGACATCGGTGCGTAATAAAAAGTTAGGGTCATAGGGCGCTCCTTTTGCTTCCCGGAGATTCGGGAGGGTGATTATCCGGTACGTTCCGAAGAACGTCAAGATCACCCGGTTGCGAGCGACACACAAGTGGGTTGCAGGGCTGCAGTCACGCAGCGCAAGGGTCGACATCAGCTGGTGGCACGGGCTTACCTGGGATGCAGACGCCGTTGGATAGGCAATATTCGTGGCTGAAAGCCGCGTTGGTCTTCAGGCGAGCATCGCCCGTAGAGCAAGTGGTTGCCCCAGTCCACTGGAAATAGCCGATCTGCCAATGTGATGCTTTGACAAATACAGCTGGCGTAATTCCTGCCGCAACATAAGTCATGATCCGCCCCAAGGACTCCTGTACGGCCGGCGAAAGCTTGTTGGTTTGCAGTACTTTCAACACGTCCGCGGGCGCTTCGGCGTCGCCCGCCGAGCTTTGCACGTACTGCCAGCAGGAGTCGTCACCGCACGGACCGGCAAACGCAGTTGCAGGCGTTGCCCCTAGGCTGAGCAGTGTGCCAGCGAACACCAGTGTGAACAATGCCTTGAAACAGGGAATATTCGCCGTCTTTTGCATCTTGGATCCCTTAAGCGGTGTGGATTTGCCGTGCGGCACCGTTCATGGTTAAATAGTCCGAATCGAAGGTTATGTTGCCGTTAGATTTTACCATTCGTGCATTAGGGGGACATCATGAAATTTTCGACTCTGTTCGTTTCCTTCGGCCTGCTCGTAGCGGGTCACTCGTATGCTGCGTCGATCACGCCATTTCAGCTGCCTTGGGTCAACGGCGGGACAGACTCCGTCTACAAAATGGCGGATCATCCGACCGGCATCTTTGTCCTTGAAGCATTTCAGAATTTTTGTGAGTACTGCAATGCGAATGCGCCGAAGGTTGATGCAGTCTACAACACCTATAAAACCCAAGACCGCGTTCAAATCATTGACCTCGATCTCGATACTGATCAGAGCGAAATTCAAGCGTGGATCGACAAATACCACCCGGCTTATCCGCTCCTCTCCGATGACGGTACGGTGTTCAACCAGTTTGGCGGCGACAGTGGCATTCCACAAACTGTCGTACTTGATTGCAAAGGCAATATCCTCGTCCACACCGAAGGCGAATGGGATGATGATGCGCAGAAGCAGATTACTGATGCCATTGACCAGCAATTGGCAACGACCTGCTCGGTTACAAAGTAACGCGCGGAATTTCGCTTAGGCGCACGTACCGCGGTCAAATCTGATTGCAAAACGTCAGCTCCGCTGCCGGCCTCGAAAGAGGTAGGGAGCGGAGTTTTCTTTGCAGGGGCTAACGCCCCTGCACCCCAAAAAAAATGAGCTAGCGCACGCCAATTTTCAGCCCACCAGTCGAACATAAGTGGGTGTCGTAACAGCCTTTTGCGCCGGGTCGCGCGGGGGCGGCGCGTATTCGTTCCGCTTCGGTCTGTTATCGCCAGTAATTACTGTAAATTACCGTGACTTTCGTAAATTTTTAAAGTCTTGGCGTCACTGCGCCGATAAGCAAAGTAATACCTCCCGTGATTGCATTTTTAGAGATGGAAATCTTATGACACGCGCTGTTCTCAGCACTGCATCTTTGCATCTCATGGCCTGCTTGAGTCTGGCTCTAGGCTTGGTGCACTGCTCTGACAATAGCAGTGTTGCTTCAGCGCCCAGGCACCGTGACGCCACCAGTAGTCCCGAGACCACAAGTGATTCGGATAACTCCAATGATTCGACGACCCAAACGACAGATTCGACGCCGAACGTCGCAAATAAAATTCCAGTCAACTCGTCAAATGTCGGCGCAAATAAATCAAACGCGCAACCTTCCACACAATCTTCTGGTGGCGGCAGCCTCGGCAATACCGCCAGTGTGTCGGCCGAGCCTGAACCAGTCGAATACCCATTAATGGATTTTAGTGGCAGTGGCGTCTCATCGCACGGTGGTGACAACGGCAAACAGCTGCCGGCAACATCCTCGCTGACAATGTCGATGGACGCAAGTGCAGTGAAACTTGAAATCACCGCCGCGCATATTGACTGCAGTCCGGTCAGCGGTTGCACGGGGGTACACCAACTCAGAGTTGATAGCGACGTCAATAACTCCTTGGTTGGCGTGAATACCTATGATCGAGCTTCCGCGGCCGAAATAGCCGCGGCTGGCGACAATTACAAAGCCGCTTCGGCGTATGCGATTTTCGCCAAAGCCGCGCATGGGAAAGATGGCCGCAATTTCACCTTCTCGCCGCCCATACCGGTGGCACCTTGGCCGGGTTCGAAGGCGCGCTATGCATTGCTGGCGGCCGGAGGTTCAAATTGGCCGACGACGGTGAATTGTGATAACGCGATCCCAAATGATCCCTTTACGGACTATGCGATAGCACAGAATCAAGCGCCGACCGGTGCGGCCGGCATCCTTGGCACGAGCGTCACGCAATTTCCCTTGTCGATGGCGCTGAGCTACCAAGATAGTGGGACCAATACGGTATCAGTTACTTTTGATCTCACTCTGAGTTCTGATAGCGGGTTTCGCACCCTCTACAAACATTTTCCAATGTCGAAGACGGCTGTCTACGGTATCGATACAACGGCCATGCAATTCACGGATATCAATTCGACTGGCTGGTTCTTCGGCGATACCGGCGAACAACCGTCGAAGCTGCCAGAGTCATCGCACGTCGACTATAAGCTGTGCACGATCACTACCAGCAAAGGGACGCAGACGCTGTGTCAGTGACTTTTTGTCTGTCAAAAAATTTGACAAATCAGCGTCCGAAATGGCTTCTGCCGCCCACAACCCAGACTTCGGCGTCGCCATTAGGCCTGAAATACAGCCTATTCTATCAAGTTGTTAGCCGTTTGACTTGCGTCGGCAAAAGATCCGCCGATGCGCCTAGTACGGCCAAATTCAGGGCCGAAAAGGAGGCTAGGCAATGGGTGACCGTAGTCCAAAAGACAAAGGCAAGAAAAAAAAGCAGCACGACAAGCAGGTACAAGATCTGAACCGCGAACGTCAACAGCGGCAGAACCAAAACAATAACAACGGTCAGGGCGGTCCGGGTGGCGGGCAAACTCCGTATCCAAAAGCCGGCTGATAGCGCGACCGATTTTGACCAAATTCAATATATGAAGAAACTACTCTGGGAGACAATCTTCCAGGGTAGTTTTTTTGCGTCTGAGACACCTTCGAATCAGCGCGATGGCTCCCGTGTGACCAAATTCACGGCGGGTCGATGGGTTTTCTTTCGCAAACCCAAGCGAAGGTGCCTTTGCAGGACCAGAGTCCGTTGTCACTGTGGCAATTCGCTTGCGGGTCGCAACTGTTGTCCGCGTGCAACACTTTCGCAGGTGTTAAGCAGTAGTCATTGAGGTTGTTCACCGCCTCGTTCCGCCGCTGCAGGCAAACACGTTGAGCATCTTCCAGTTCACCTTGATTGAACGAGCCATAAGGCGAGACACCGCGGCGGATGTCGGTTTGATCCTCAAGGTCGGTCGGAGAGTTTGCCGGGGCGACAAACGGCATGAGGGAATTTCGCATCGCCAGCCGGTCTGCCGGCGCGGCTTCTAGTTCGTTCCGTTCGGTCGACGGTCCGGTTGCTGGATCAATATGAGGCATCGTCAAACGGTGATCAACTTTCGCGGATTCGTAGTCAAGAACTCGGCTCACCAGCGTGGCATTGCGGGCGAGGGAAATTCGCATGTCGTCGCCGGGGCCGTTGGAGAATACATGCGCATCGTCGTTGTCGCCGTGACAACTGTTGGCACAGTATTGTTGGAATAGGTCAGTCCGGATCCCGTCAATGGGTCCAGTGATGGCCGGCGGAAAGACTGGTTGCGCCGTGTCGATAGATACACCGGGCGTCGCGGTGGGTCCTTGACTAACGACGGCGTCGTCCTGAAGGCTATTGTGCGATGTTGTCGACTTGCAACTAAAGCAGACAAACACGACTGCGACGAGCGCGGCTGTTTGGTTCATCAATAGGTCTCCTAGGGGCATTTTTATTGATTAATGCTCGTCGGCGCTGAATAGGCAATTGTTTAGAAATCCTCTAGGCTCACGGCGGTATTTGTTGGCTAGAAGCCGTTTGCCTTAGGAAAAAATCAAACCGAAATGTCCGCATTTAGCAAAGGTTAGCTTTTCATACAACCGTTGCGCTGGAAGGTTCTTCTCGCCGGTGAAGAGGATTAGCTTGTTGATCTTATGGATCACTTGCACGTCCCGAATTAGGTGCTGCATAACCGTCCGGGCGATTCCCTGACCACGGTGGGTCGGAAACGTGTAGACGCCACCAATTTGGCCGATTTCTCTGGTTTTTGTGTTGAGTCCAGCCATGGAAATGAGTTTCTGGTCCTCCGAAAATGCACCCCAGATCACTCGGCGCTGAGTCAAACTGAGGAAGCCTTTACGGAAATCCTCTTCGCTCATGTCCTGGCGTAGTCCTTCCTCTTCGAGATAGGCAAGGCGCAGCGGTCGCCACTGGTCGTGATCGTCGGGTGTCAGGAGTCTGACTTGGTGGGCAGCGCTGACTTCGACTGATAGGTCACTCAGCCGGTACAAGATTTCCTTCGACCGAAAGCTGGTCGAGTGGATGATTCCCTTGGAGCTGAAATGGTCCCAAATTGCAGCGGCAATCGACCAAGGACCGAGCACTCCTGCGATGACGACCTGCCGCTGCCGGGCTTCGTCATCGACATCCGCACCGATGAGCGCAACTAGATTGGCGTCGTCTTCACCTTGGACCAACAAGTTGCCGCGCTTGGTCAAGCAATATGCTCCGACGGTGATGCCGTCCTTTGTTACGGCCTTGAAGTTGCCGGAGTTCGGCGACTCACCGCTGGAAGCTCCGTAGGCCTCGAGGTTGCCGAGCAGAAACAACGACGTTTCGTAGCGCTGTTGAAGATAGGCCATCCCCGCGTCGGCCTGCATCGGCCAGTCAAATATCTGATAGTGGTCATGCATGATCTTGGAATCCACAAATGGTAATGCCAGATGCTGCACTATTCTGCATTGTTTTTCTCGTTCTGGCGATCACGTCGTTGCGACAAGAGGAAAAGATGCGTATCCCCACAAAAGCGTTGAACCAATACCCGTGGTACCTGCGACTGCTCCTGACCAAACAGCTGCGGTCTTACGGTAGGCCTCTAGATCCAACTCTGCTTTGGGCGCGGGTACCGCGGCTGCAGCTGGTGTTTATGCTGTTTTTCGCGGTGCTAACTCGCCGGAAATCAATGGTATCGGCGCAGGTCCGAACGTTGGTGTCCGTACGCGTTTCGCAAATCAATTGGTGCCCATTCTGCGTCGACCTGAATTCGATGCTGTGGCTTAAGACTGGTGGCTCGCAGCGCAAATTGGAGCGCCTTCAGACTTGGCGAACCGAGGGTGATTTCGCGCCTGAAGAACGCGCCGCTCTCGACTATGCCGAAGCCATGACCAACAGCGAGCTGCGCGTTACGGACGACCTCTTCCAGACCCTGCGCCAACATTTCGCAGACGATGCCATTGTCGAACTAACAGCTGCTATCGGCTTCCAGAATATGTCGAGTAAGTTCAACGCAGCTTTTGATGCCCAACCCTATGGTTTCTGCCAAAAACCTACTTCGAAAGTGGACATTTAAGCGCTAAATGACCGCATCGCCCATCGATCTTAACTTCTTGTAATTACAATAATATACCCACGGCGCTCAAGCTTTCCCCCAGGAAGTCGATCCAATACCCATGGAATAAGGAACGAGATTCGCACGGAAAGTAGGCGTCCCTGGTGTTGCCAAGACCGCTCGTTGGAGTAACTGTTTTGCTTTGCCCCGCTCAATCAGGACTCGCAGCTTCAGCCGCAAAGGGCTCCCGGTTGAGCAAGCTCGGCATTGCCAGCCTGTTATCAGTGGTGTTGGCTAGCTGCGGATTTTTTGATTCCGGGTCCGGCGTCCTTTCATCGAAAAATGCCGTGTTGCTTGGCACCAGCAGCAGCAACGTCTTAAGCGGCAGTGCCAAGTTGCATGCCGGTGCCTTGGCTATCGGCGGGCAAGTGATCGTGACACTAAAGGCCAGCTTGATGTCAGCCGGGTTGACGGACGCTCAAGCTAGTGCCATCACCACCAGTGCCGTCAACGAAATGCAATCCGCTGCTGGCAAAATTGCCATCTCCAGCAGCTTGCAACTCGACGATGCCACCAATCCGATCATGGTCATTGCCGCGCCGATCGTCAAAGGCGCGATTGAAGCACTCGCCAGTCCGAATGCTGGGCTCGCCAGTAGCGATCAACGCGGCAGCTATGCGTCGTTGATCATGGGTAGCACCTTTGGCTCACTCAGCGGCAATACTGTTGGGATGAGTTCGACGCAGGTATTCGCGTTGCAAAAATCCATGGTCGGTAGTGCCGTGAATTCACTCACGGCCGGTGGACTGGGCGGCAGTGCCGCCCCGGACGCTATCGCTTCGGTGACTGGTGGCGCCGTTGCTGCATTGACGAATTCGGGAGTCAGCGCCGCCGACACCGTTGCTGCAGCGGCAGGTATTGCCAGTGGCGCGGTCGAAAGCTTTGCAACCGGAGGGTTTCCGCCAGAATTACTTGGCAACATGATGAGTTCGGCGGCGAATGGGACGATTTCGGGGTTGGGCAAGGTGGGTGTTACCGATCCTGCCGGCGCTGCTGGCAGTATTGCTGGAGCGGCAGTCTCGAGTCTTTCGTCCTTGGGTCTATCGAACGACCAAATGATGGCTGCAACCAAAGGTGCTGCGACCGGCGCGGTTTCGGCGCTAACCAACGCAGGCGTCGCCGCTGATAAAATTGGCGCCGCAGCGCAAGGCGTCGCCGCGGCCTCGGTATCAGCTTTGACCAGTGCTGGCGTCAGTGCCGATCAAATCGGTAACGCTGCCGGAGCCGTCGCCGCTGGTGCCATCAATGGCTTGCAAAACACCGGTCTCACTTCCGCGCAAATTATTTCTTCCGGATCGATTGCCAATATTGTTTCCGGAACGGTCGGAGCGCTGTCGGGCAATGGACTGTCGAATAGCGACGTTTCCACCGCAATGGGAACGGTTGCGGGAGCTGCAGTGACCGCCTTTAGCACCGCTGGTCTCGGGACCACGGCGCAAAAGCAACAGGCCCTGGCCAACGTCATGAGTGGCAGCATGGCAAGCGCGCAGGCCGCAGGCATCATCGATGCAACGTCGCTAGCTACCGCGATGACCAATATCGCCAGCCAAACAGTGCAGGCATTGCCGTCTGCCGGATTCGCCGCGAGTGACATCGCCAGCGCTACCGGCGCAATCGTTCAAGCTGGGATGGCAGGGATGCAGTCGGCCGGCGTTACCTCTGCAGCTGATGCCGTTAGCATCGCGGGAAAAATTACCGAAGGTGCGATGAACGGCGCCGGCAAACTCGCGGCAGCCGGGACCATCGATGCAACCGCAACGCAGGATGCAGCGAATGCCGCCAGCTCAGGTGCGGTTAGCGGCCTTGCGACTTTGCAGTCGCAAGGAGTTGTTACCGCCACCAGCGATCTCGTGAACTTCACCGGCGCCATCGCCAAGAGTGCGATGAATGGACTTGCTAGCGGCGGCGCGACGACGGCCGTGATTGCCGCTTCGCAGGCAAGCGTCAACGGTACACTCACTAGTCAAGCGACGATGAATACGCTGAAAGTCGCCACGGGCGATCAAGCGCAACTTGCCGCGAATGTTTCCTCACAGATTCAATCTGCCGTCTCGACTTTAATCACGACCAATTCGGTCAAGGTAGCAGCCGATAAATCAGTGCTTATTTTAGGTGGCACGGACTCACTAACCGCAACTGCAATCTACAGCAACGGCAGTAGTCAAGACGTCACTAGTCTAGTCGTTTGGAGTGTTAGTCCGCCAGGCGTGGCCTCAGTGACTGCCGCCGGAGTGGCGAATGGACTTACCAATGGCAATGCAACCTTTACTGCGACACTTGGCGCCGTTTCAGGGGCAGTAAGTCTGCAAGTAGTGCCACCACAGCCGGCATTTTCTGGGCCACCGCCGGGACCGCCGCCGGGACCGCCGCCTGGTCCGTCCGCACCTTTTTCCGCGCCGATCGGTTCGCCGCAACTTCCGTCTTTGCCGCTTGGTCCGCCGATGCCCGCGCCGCCAACGACCCCGATGCCTGCACCAGGTCCTGCACCTGCACCAGGTCCTGCGCCTGACGTTGCCGATTTCCAAAGCGGCAGCCACCTTGGGACGGGGTTGTCTGAGTCAGGCAATACGTTGGTGTTAAATCCAATCAATGCGGATACGAACAACGCCGAAATCGATCCGAGCTGGGCGCCCGAGTATGGGTCTATCCAGGGGTATTGGCGACTCAATGGCAACCCGGGTTCAGTTACAAATGGTTCGCCTGTTCCGGCAAGTGCCGGCTTCGCCGCGACTGCAGTCAATGCTGGAACAATGAACTACGTCCCTGGCCAACTCAACCAGGGCATCAGCTTTGACGGTAACAGTGGTAGCTACATCAGCGCCTACGCTGCACACGTAATTTTTGCAAATTCCTTTAGCGCCATAGCCTGGTTTAACACCAGTTCTACTGGTGATGAAAAGATCATCGGTGTTGCGTCGGGTGATCATCCAATTCAAGTCTCTGGCGGAAACATGCGAGTATGCATCGACATCTGCACGGTCGGAACGACGAATATCGCCGATGCTCGCTGGCACTTTGCCGTGGTTGTGGGTGACGGCACCTCGATTCGACTCTACCTCGATGGCAATCCAACTCCGGAAATCACCATTAGTCCAACCGCCAAATCCTTCGGTGCGGCAGCCGTAGATACCCTCACTGTTACGCAGTTGAACATTGGCAATGCGTATGGCGGGGGCTATGGTTTTAGCGGCATCATCGACGAAGTCGCGGTATTCAGTACGCCGCTGACTACGGGCGAAATCGCTGTCCTTTACAGTCGTCAGTCACCACCGCACGCGGGGCTATTTACTTCACCGCCGATTGACTTAGGCAGCGCGCAGACCTGGACTTCGCTCAGTTGGATGACAAGTTTGCCTTTCGGCAAAAACTTGCCGGACTATGGGTCAAGCGAACTCAGTGGCAGCTATTCCTCGATGATCGATGTTTCCACGAACCCCGGCACCAGCGCCGATCTGATGTCAGGCATCGTTGGGCTTTGGCATTTGGATCAGCCAAGTGGCACAACCGGTGGCGGCTCTGTCATGGATACTTCCGGCAACCAGCTGAACGGTACGCCGAATGGCAGCGTCGTTTTCGGGCAACCGGGGCTACTGACGAGTTCCGCAGGCTCCAATGGCAGCTCTGGCGGTATCGCCATCCCTTATACTAACCCGGTGAGCGCGTTTTCAGCATCCTGCTGGGTAAAACCGAACGGTATTCCGGAAGATGACGTCGCTTGCAGCATGTTTGTCAATGGCGGGGGCGGGTGGGCGAATGGTGTGATAGCAAAAGATGGATCATGGCAACTCTATATTTACGATGATAGCGCGACCAGTCAAAAGTACGTCGTCGGTCCGGCGGTTATTCCGGGCCAGTGGGTTCACCTAGTCGCCACAGCGCAGAATAACGGTAGCGCGATATTATATGTGAACGGTCAACAGATTGCCGCCCCTGTCAGCATTGCCAACCTTTGGCCAGGCTATAATTACATTTACTTAGACGCGGCACCAACAATGGCGGCTACTATCCCCGGAAATATCGAAGAAGTCGCCATTTGGGACCGAGTGCTGAGCGCCAACGAAGTGCTTGAGCTTTACCGCCGCGGCGTCAACCGCATTAAATTTCAAGTCAGTAGTTGCACCGATTCGGCTTGTTCTGGCAATGCAAATTGGTTCGGGCCAGACGGCACCAACCAAAGCTACTTTTCGGAGTCGGAAAATAACACCACTTGGATTTCGCCGCCTGGCGAAGCGACGGGGTACGTGCTGAGTGGCGCGCCGATCATGCCCTTTGCAAGTTTTCCCGTACTACCGACAATTTCGACGAGGTATTTCCAGTATCGGGCGATCATGGAAAGCGACGACCAGGGCATTGCCTGTGGTGGAACATGGTGCTCCCCCGAGCTTCAGCACTTCGGTGTCGCCACGGGCGTACCAGCCCATGCCGGCTCCACCGTCGCACTGAGCGGCGGTGGCGCGACCGCTGCTGGGACCAACTTCAAACTTGATCCTAGCCTCGTTGTCGCGGCGGCTTCCGCGGTAGGCAGCGTCGGACCGTATGTCATCCAGGGTGTAACGATACCGTCGGGACTGTCCATAGCGTTCGCCGCTACCGCAGGTGTTTACTCCGGGACCCAAGCGACTTTTTTCCCGAATAACCCAGCCATACCATCGCCTGACGATGAAGCGTTACTGAATCTGATTAGCACCGACGTTTTGTTCAGTCCGGGTACCACCGCTGGTGCAAACGACGCAGTTACCGCAACGATCACTGGGCTGCAACCCGGTGCTCAGTACACGGTCGATTCGCTTATTTCATCGAACGGCTACAACGCCAGGACCTTAACGATTAGTTATGATGGCGGTGCGCCAATCGAAACGGTCAACACCATTACTGATAACATCGCAATTTTCAACGCCCACAATTTGGTCACCGCGGTGAACGGCGAAATCGTCGTCACTTACCGTGCGGGGTCCACGGTCGGCGACGTGACCACGAGGCAAGATGGAGCTTTGCTCAATGCCTTGGTCGTATCGAAGGTCGGCGCGAAGTAAAAGGGTCAGGCGACAGACACGGATAGGGCCGACTTCTATTGGAGTTGGTTCTAGTTCTGGTATAGTCCCAACCGTAACCAGTTTTTGGAGGTCGCTCTTGGCAACAATGGTGAAAGCAGTCGCTGCATTGAGTCATGGCCAACCGCTACAAAAATTCGAATTTACCCAGGGTCCGATCGGCGCGGAGCAAGTAGAAATCGCCGTCGAAACTTGCGGTCTGTGTCACTCAGACTTATCGATGCTGAAAAACGAGTGGGGTAGGACCAAATATCCTCTGGTACCGGGGCATGAAGTCGTCGGCACAGTGGTCGCTATTGGTGAACGTGTGAGGATGCTGCAGGTCGGGACACGCGTCGGCTTGGGTTGGGCATCCGAAAGTTGTTTGCGCTGCAATCCTTGCCTCACGGGTCAGCAAAATCTTTGTATTAAAGGCGAAGAAACCATCGTTGCGCGCCACGGTGGATTCGCTGCAAGCGTGCGTTGTCATGAAGTCTGGGCAGTGCCAATTCCCGCTGCTGTCGACGCCGCCACGGCAGGGCCGCTTTTTTGTGGCGGCATCACCGTGTTTCACCCAATTGTTCTTGCCGGCGTTCGGCCGACTGACCGCGTTGGTGTCCTTGGCATCGGCGGCCTTGGCCATATGGCACTCAAGTTTCTCAGCAAGTGGGGCTGTGAAGTCTACGCTTTCACGTCTTCAGAATCCAAGCGGACTGAAGCTCTTGCTCTCGGCGCGCACCAGGTAGTGAACTCGCGCGACAAGGCGCAATTGGCAAAGATTCGGGGCAAGCTCTCGTTTATTCTTTCTACCGTCAATGTTGCGATGGAATGGAGCGCTTACCTGGATTGTTTGAGCGCCAATGGTCGGTTGCACTTTGTCGGGGCGGTGATGCAGCCGCTGAATGTCAGTCCGATGGCTTTACTCATGGGTCAGAAGGTCATTGGTGCTTCGCCGCTTGGGACACCAGCAACCGTGGTCTCAATGCTGGATTTTTGTGCGCGGCATCAGATTGCGCCGACGACTGAAAGCTTTCCAATGTCGAAAGTCAATGACGCGCTGGAGCATCTAGAGAGCGGCAAGGCGCGCTACCGGATTGTCTTGAAGAATGATCTGTGACTATCCTTAGGAAACGCTTAGCCTTGGCCATCTAGACTCAAGGCTTTGAATTAGGAGTGCAAATGCCGAGGTCAACGCCGGCCTTTTTCTCGCGTGCCAACGTCCAATCACTGGTTGTGACGGTATCCTTTATATTTTGCCTGAGGTGGAGCGTTGCGTCACCCTATGTGGTCCCGACTCCTTCGATGGAACCTTCAATCAAGGTCGGTGATCGAGTACTTGGCAACCATTTGGCGTACCGACTGCGAATGCCGTTTACCAATTATGTCATTGCGCAATGGGCGACCCCCGAAAGAGGCGACATCATTATTTTCAAGTCACAAACCGAGCCGAATATTGACTTGGTTAAACGAGTGGTGGCAGTGGCTGGAGACGAGGTTGCATTCCGCGATGGTACGTTAATCGTCAACGGTCAGGCACAGCCGACAACGGACGAGGATGGCAATAGATCGGTGTTAGCCGATGCGACGGATCGACCGGCACATAAGCATCTGTACCGCGAAGATCTGAATGGGCACTGGCATTGGATCGAACACGATGTCGCCCAGCACAATGGCGGCAGTGGCTTGCCGGCCTTTACGCAGAACTGGCCTCTGTCGGGTGCGGCCTATCGGGTTCCAGAAGGTTTTGTTTTTGCCTCCGGCGACAACCGCGACAATTCTAGCGACTCGCGAGTTTGGGGACCAGTACCCATTGGCGACATCTACGGTAAGGCGACGCGGGTGATCTGGAGCGCGTTCTTTGACGAAAAATCGGGTGCTCCGCGCGTGCGGATTGCTCGATTTGGCGCCAGCCTTTACGAGTAACCACGGTCGTCGCCGTTAGTAGCCGAAGCGTCGCTGGCGGTGAATTGCCTTGTCGCGCACACGAGTGCTATGTTGGACGACAACTGCATCAGTGAGGGGCGTCACGGAAAACGAATCCTTAAGCGCCCAAATTCAGGAGCTTCCCGCTACGGAGTGGCGGGCCCTGGAGGACGCGAATTTCCCGTTTTTCGATTTTGCTTTTCTGCACGCTCTGGAAGTGACGGGCTGTGTTGGCAGAAAAGCAGGCTGGACCCCTCACTACCTTACGATCCGCAACCTCGGCCGTCTCGTCGGCGCCTCCGTGGTCTATACCAAGTCCAATAGCTACGGCGAATATATCTTCGATTGGTCCTGGGCAGAGGCCTACCTAGCGCACGGCGTGCCGTATTTTCCGAAGCTCACAGCAGCGGCACCGTTCACTCCAGCGACCGGCCCAAAATTTCTCTGCGCTTCAGACGTAGACAAGGCAATAGTAGCGCCGCAATTGATCGACGCCGCTCTCGCATTGATGGAACGCGGCGGGCATAGTTCTTTGCACTATTTGTTCGTTCCGGAAAGTGAACTGTCCTATTTCATCAATGCCGGTTTCTTGATTCGTCATAGCTATCAGTACCACTGGCTGAACAACACTTATCAGGACTTCGCCGCATTTATTGGCAGCATGAAACCAAAGCGGCGTAAGCAGATCCAGCGCGAACGCGACCACCTTAGAAGCGCAGGATTGACGATCAAGATCGTTACCGGTGGTGATCTAACAGCAGATTACGCGAAATTATTTCATTCTTTCTACTTGTCGACGATTGTCAAGATGCGGGCCATTCCTTATCTTAGCGTCGAGTTTTTTTTGAACATTTTTTCTACAATGCGGGCTGAAGTGGTGCTGATGCTGGCAGAGGAGTCTGGCTCGCCTATCGCCGGCGCGCTTTACTTCCGGAAAGGGCAGTGCCTCTATGGTCGTTATTGGGGCGCTTTGAAGGAAGTACGGAACCTCCATTTCGAGCTCTGTTACTATCAACCGATCGAGTGGGCGATCGGACAAGGCCTGCAACGTTTCGAAGCTGGAGCTCAAGGCGAGCATAAAATCGCCCGCGGCCTACTGCCACAGCTGACTTATAGTGCGCATTGGATTCGGCATCCGGGGTTCCGAGAGGCGATTGGACAATTCATCAAAGACGAGCAAACAGCGGTAAAGCACTACTTTGACGAGATTGCGGACCATTCACCTTTCGTTGGAAAAGTCGGCCTGAGGCCGCATATTGATGACACAGGGGACGCTAAATGACTCGCTACCAAAAACTTGTCGTTGCTATGTAGTCGTCGGTGCGTCGCTCGTCACTTTGGTGATGATGAATAGAATTCGGCGGATGGTGCCGGAGGCGTGATTGCGACAAATAGGACGGCAACTAGTTGGTAAGCGGCACCGTCGTCGTGATCGGTGCCGCGGCGCCAAACGCTAAGTCGCAAGTCAATCTGTTGGGACTACCGTCTGAGGGCTGCATAGTGATCCCGCCGAAGAACATGGTGAACGTGATTGTCGTATCGTTGCTAGCAAAAGTCACCGCCTGATCGGTTTCATTTACTTCACCGCCGTCACCTTGACTGTCAGGTACAAAGGCCATTTGACCGCTGATTTTGTTTGTGGCGTCCGAGACCGTGTAGTTCAGGGCTGGTGGTTGATTCGAGACAATTTCAGCGTCGCAAGAGAACGTGATTTTGCTGGCGCTAAAGGGGATCGGTTTGCCGGCGCAATCGGTCAAAAAGATACTGTATTGAATGTTGCTGTTGGGATTGCTGTTTTGCACCGAAGGTGAAATCACGGTTGCTTGCGTGGCGCCGCCGGAGCCGCAATTGGCTGGGACTACGATTTTCCCAGGTGGGGTTGTCGAACTTGGTACAGTCGGCGATTGAATTGCTGCCTGACTAGTAGGCGGTGCAATCACTGGCTTCGCTGTCGCGGCCGGAGCTGCGCCTTGCACATTGGCGGTGCTGTCCTGGTCGTTTTGCAGCGGTTTATCCGGTGCGTCGCTAGGGGATTGCTTTGAGTTCCCGGAAAAGCTCGACTGGGTACAACCCAGCGCTAAGCCGATCGTTGCAATGGTTAGGAGGAACCTGCATTTGGTAACGAGCGCCATGTTTCGCCCCAAAAGAATCGATTGACCTAAGGTTTGCTGACTTATCGGCATTTTGGCCGCAAAACTTGAGGAATTTGCAGGCCCGCGCTGCCCAGGCCTTTTTGTGGGCGGGCGGCGCGCTCTGAGGGCGGTTGTCGTCTCTGAATCCGCTCCTTTCGCTGGCGATGCTGAAGGCCGGCGAGGTCGAAGCCTCACACTTGTCGGTTATTGCCGCAAAAATCACGGAAGCCAATCAGGATGTACTCCTGAGTGGGATCGGCTGGAAGAGCAAGAGGGACGTGGCTTTGGCTCTGCTTCTGGAAAAGCGTGATCCCGTGCGAAAGGCTGAACGAAGGTTGCAGAGAGAGTTAGCACCCGACTCGGGAGCAGTTGCTTCGCCAGCGAAGCGGTCGGAGCGACCGGAGCGGCTTGTTAGTCGCAAGCCTATTCCCACAGCTATACGCCAAAGCGTAATCCATCGACGAGTCCAATGCGGTGTGTTTATTAGCGAAATCATTGAATACTTTCGCATCTTCCGGAAAAGCGTTCGTGTCCAAAAAATATTTGAAACCAAATGCAGCGTCGGTCGTACTACCTGAGCAGACGATGAACAAACAGCGTTTCACTCAAACTGGTTCGACTCAAACAACCTCGACTCAAACAACCTCAAAAGGAATTGCCATGAATCTTGCAAAATTGAAATCAAAAATCCTGGCTCTACTCGGCAGCACTGCGCTGCTTGGCGCTTGCGGTCATGGTCTCCGTAATTCATCCAGCACGTCTGCTGTGGCCAACAATTCGCCAAGGAATGTCGCCACGGTAACGGTATATCCCTTTGAATCTCCCAATGACCTGTTCCCCACCAGCGTCCCTGTCGGCCCTGCCGGTTTATACGCAGACCACTTCGACGATACTTTCCCCAACCCGCAATGGGCCGGCAAGGACCGTCTTTGCGTCGCTTACGAAGGCGTACTGACCGCCGGCGGTATTCCAGCTGGCAGTGGCATCAGCGTCGGCTTTGCGGATCTGGAAGTTGCCGGTGAAATTATCAACGGCGAGCGTGCTGGCACTAGCTCGACGGTTTTCGGCTGTATCGATATCACAAAATTACCCACGGGGACCGTATCCATGTATTTTCAGCGTGGATCCGACTACGACAGCAATTTCGGACAGAACTATCAGTTTGTTCTGCAACGATAGGTACGAAAAACAGCAAAGACGGACTGCAGGACGGACCAAGGCCGCCCTGCTTTTTATTGCAATGGACCCATCGGTGCCCATTTTGGGCGCTAAGCCGCTGATTTAGCCTGCCAACAAAATATTTTTCTCCAGCCTCGCCAAGCGCTGCCGATAGTCTGGCTGAGACCGGCGCCTAGTCGGCTTACCCCGCGCGTGCGGATCACGTATCGCTAGAGGATCACGTCTATGGCAAAGAAGAATACTGTTCCGATCGATATCCAGTATCAGGTTAAAGTCGGCCCCACCAAAGACTCCCGGACCTATGAGTACGCGCACGCTGGCGTGATGAGCGCAGCAAAAGCTGAAGGCGTCGGTCCGCTCGAGCTCGAGTCCAACTTGCTCAAGGTGTTGGTCAAGGAATTCAAGAAGCATGCGCGCAAACAGCGCAAAAAACTCGACAAACAAATGAAGCAAGAACGCAAGTCGCGCAAATAACCTTTGGAGGATTCTGTCGTGGCCTACACCGCCGAGATCAGCCGTACGTCGCCGTCGTGCCTTTTCTTCCTGATCGACCAGTCTGGCTCGATGGGCGATCCGTTCGCAGCTGGCGACGTCAAACGGCGCAAAGCGGACGGCGTCGCCGACGCCATCAACCGTCTTCTGCAAAATTTGGTCATCAAGTGCGCCAAGCCCGAAGGCGTTCGCAACTATTACGAGATCGGTGCTTTGGGTTACGGCTCGAAGTTGCCGCTCGGATTTGGCGGTTCGCTAGCCGACCGCGACTTGGTGCCACTCAGCGAAGTCGCTA
>Ga0207137_1042_pt1 | contig 35203 bp, 26 predicted proteins | sample Alteio_BWMinHeat_9_FD_153572 | JGI IMG/M metagenome (GOLD analysis project Ga0207137, IMG submission 153572) | Enriched cells from forest soil in Barre Woods Harvard Forest LTER site, Petersham, Massachusetts, United States -... | ecosystem: Environmental > Terrestrial > Soil > Temperate forest >...
ATTCAGTTTTGCGGCGCATCCTGCGGCCTTTGCCATGGCGGTCAGTTTGACTTGTGCGGCCAAGAGAGCACCTCTCATCTGCATTATACGGATGCTGGAGCAGAAGCGCTCGTGACACGCTGCCGGGTGGGGTTGCACAGATCGCGAGAACGTGGTCTTATCGCCCGATGCCCTGGGACTTCTGGTTTATTTTTGTGGTGCTCGGTGTGATCCTGCCGTGGCGTGGCCGTACGCGCATCAAGAAGCTTCTGGAGAAACCAAGTGTCGGGAGGATGGAAAGACTTTCCCTGTACGCATCCACGATTGCCTTTCAGTGGTTTATGGTGGCTTTGGTCGGCTGGCGAGTCTGGGCTCACCGATTCACGGCTGCGGAACTCGCCCTAGCCGTCCCCAGAGGCACCCGAGTCATTGCCGCGGCAATCATAGGCACCGTGGCTTTTGTGGGTCTTCAATGGTTCAACTTGCGGCGCATGGGAAGAAGTTCGAGAGCCGCCAGCAAGTTTCTCAAGGCGCTGGGCGAGCGGATCTTCCCGCAAACGAAGCTGGAACTGCTTTCCTACATTGCCCTAGCCATGACAGCAGGAATTTGTGAAGAGTTCCTTTACCGCGGTTTTGCCATAGCGGCGTTCCTCCGGGCTGGCTTGCCAGTTTGGGGTTCGATAGTGCTCTCCGCGTCGCTCTTCGGACTAGCCCATCTTTACCAGGGACGCGGAGGCTTCGCCGGGACATTGCTCCTAGGTACCTTGTTTGGTGCGGCGACGATCGGATACGGTAGCCTGCTACCCGTGGTTGCGTGGCACGCCGGCGTGGACTTGGTGGCAGGAGTGGCCGGCCCGCGGTATTTGAAGGCGGCGGCAAAACCCGAACCAGTAGTATCACACTGAATAAATTATCATATAGTTACTAACATGCCGACATCGAACCCAGCCTCTTTGCCAGAACCGACTATCCGTCGCGCCTTCGGGGAATTCCAGCTGGAGCTTTCTGGTGAGCAAGTCCTTAAGATTCAACAGTATATAAGTATTCTCCTCGCGTGGAACGAAAAAGTGAATCTTACGGCGATCCGCGATCCGCTAGAGATGCTCTATCGTCATTTCTGTGAGTCCATCTATGCCGCTGCAGCAGTCCCTGTGGAAAACGGTCGGCTCGCCGACGTGGGCTCCGGCGGAGGTTTTCCAGGGCTGCCTTTGAAGATTTTTCTCCCAAGCTTACAGGTTTTCTTGATTGAGTCCAACATCAAGAAGGCGACATTTCTTGCAGAAGTCATTCGAGAGCTTGGACTTGCGGGCGCGCAAGTGCTCGTCCGGCGTTATAGTGAGCTCGGCGAGGAGCTTGCTCCGCTTGATTATGTGTGTTCCCGGGCGCTCGGGGAATTTCAGCCTTTCCTTGCATGGGCCGGTTCTGAAGGTGTTGCAGCTGGCGAGGTTATTCTGTGGATTGGAGCTCGGGATCTTGAGGAAATTCAGAAAATTCCTGGTTGGACCTGGCGGGAGCCGATATCGATCCCTCATTCATTACGACGGCTGCTTTTGGTAGGGAAGAGGAAAGTTCCGAGCTGAGCGGTTAGATTCAAGTGAGAAATCCCGGAGTAAGGGTGGCGAAGGCGAATTACCGCAGTGAACATCGACTTGTTTCATGAGTGTTCCACGTGAAACAGTCTCAAAGTGGATTAAGTTGTTGTTCCACGTGGAACATCGCCACAGTAGTAATTTGAGTACGGGCCGTCTGTTCCACGTGAAACATCTTGCATCCGCAGCCTATGTTTGCTAAGTTTTCGCCCAGCGGGGGAATCTTGGCGAGAATTATCGCGATTGCCAATCAAAAAGGCGGCGTCGGAAAGACTACCACTGCTGTAAATTTGGCCGCGTGCCTCGCGACAGCCGAACAACCGACACTCCTCGTCGACTGTGATTCGCAGGCCAATGCTACGGCGGCAATAGGCTTTGCGAAGGATCCTGCCCGCCGGACCCTCTACCATTCGTTGATCCTTGGAGAACCGTTCGAGAAAATCGTCCAGAAATCACAAGTGGACGGACTGGACATCGTCCCGGCAGACAAGAACCTTGCTGGGGCGGCGGTGGAGTTGGTCAATTCGGAGGGCCGCGAATATAAACTGGAAGCCTGGTTAACTCCGCTCTCAGACCGCTATCGATACATTTTGTTGGACTGCCCGCCCGCGCTCGATCTGCTCACCTTAAATGCGTTGGTCTGCGCGAATTCGGTTTTGGTTCCTATCCAATGCGAGTATCTTGCTCTCGAAGGCGTATCCGAACTTCTTGATACGCTCATGCGGATCCGCAGGACGCTGAATCCTAACCTAGAAATTGAGGGCATTCTCTTGACGATGTACGACGAGCGAACCATACTCTCGAAACAAGTGGCGACCGATCTGCGAAGTTTCTTTGGATCGCAAGTCTTCCAAAGCGTCATCCCGCGCAATGTACGCCTCGCGGAGGCGCCCAGTTTCGGTAAGCCTATTATTTTCTATGATATACACAGTAAGGGGGCGGAAGGCTACACACAGCTCGCCCAGGAGGTTGTCGCCAATGCCGAGAAACGCGCTGGGACGGGGGCTCGGAGCGCTCATTCGGGAGCCTGAAGCGCAGGTTCCCTCATCTCCCGCTGCACCATCTTCACCGATGGCCGTAGCAGGCGGTACGGCCACTGCGCCTGCCCGGGAAGCAGCAGTTGCCGGTCCGCGAGAGATCGACATCGATCTGATCGAACCAAGTCCCTTCCAACCACGGACGCGATTCCGCGAAGAAGCTTTGGATGAATTATCGCGCTCCATAAAGGCTAGTGGGATCATTCAGCCGGTGGTGGTGCGCCCAATTGGAAACCGCTACCAGCTGATCGCGGGGGAACGCCGCTGGCGCGCCGCACAACGCGCGGGATTGACAAAAGTTTCCGCCATTATCAAACCAGTGCCGGACAGCCTTGCGCTGGAAATGACTCTGGTTGAAAACATTCAGCGTGAAGATCTGAACGCTATCGAGGCCGCGCGGGCGTTTGAGCGTTTGATGGGCGAATTTCAATTGACCCAAGAAGCCGTTGCGGAGCGGACCGGGAAAGACCGTACCACGGTTGCCAACGCTATCCGTTTGCTGAAGCTCGAGCCCTCGATTCAGGAATGGATCGAGGAAGGAAAACTAAGCGCGGGACACGGCCGGGCGTTACTTGCGTTGCCGGATTCACAGATGCGAATGCGATATGCCAAGCGCGCGGCGCGAGGCGGATTAACAGTGCGGCAAATCGAACGGCTTGCGGCGCGGCGCGTGCGCGGAAGTTCGGAGGCAAAACCTGAAGCTCACACGGATGCGAACATTCGTGCTGCGCTCGATGATCTCCAGCGGCACCTTGGCACGAAAGTCCTGCTTCGACAGAAAACACGCATGCGTCCCGGCCAGCTCGTCATCGAGTATTACGATGACGCCCAGTTGATGGGAATCTACGACCGCCTCATCAAATAAGTCAGGAATTCTTGCCATCTAGCATACTGTCCGTTAGTCCAGTCGTTCGATTCGACAACTCGCGGAGATTGCCGCGTTGACTTGCGTGTTCAGACAGTTAGAGTGAGAGAGTTGCTGTTTGGGGGATTTCATGGCTTGGAAGTGGTCTAGCTCCGCAAAAAACGGCGCGAGCGAAGAGTGGACGGGATTTATCGATCGGGGCGTGACCCTTGAAGGGACCCTCCAGTTAACGGGGACGTTTCGCATCGATGGAAACGTCAAGGGAAACATCATTTCGGAGCAGACGGTGGTTCTGGGCGAAGGCGCTAAAGTCGAGGGACAGATTGAAGGCAATCGCGTTGTGATTGCCGGGCGTTTTGACGGAGTGATTTTCGCGAAGGGCCGCGTCGAGATTCAAGCCAAGGGTGTGGTGACCGGGGAAGTGCATTCACCGTGCATGGTCATCGATCCCGGAGGAATCTTCGATGGGCGATGCCACATGCTGGCGTCCTCTGACGCATCGACGGGCGTGACAATTCCAATTCGAGCCGTAGGGCAAGCGAGTTAACTTCGGTCGACCTTGTCTGGCCGAATTGAAGGTTTCACTCGGTCCGCAGGGAACTTCGTACAAACTAACCTGTAAATGATGAAATGATAGTTAGTGGGTCTTACCCATCACTTTCCCGCTTTTCGCTACCTGATAGAATCCGAGTTGCGGTCTCCCAAATCGGTTGCGAAAGATCCCGATTGCTTGCTACGCGACGGGCACGGCGGAACCTGAGAGAACTTTCTGCGCTTCTTCCAAGCCTTTCTTTATGGTGGCCTCCCAATCCAGATGCGGAATCGTGGAAGCATCGGCGGCCTGGTAAAACTTGAGCGCACGCTGTGGATCGTTCAGCCGCTTGAGACAGAGACGCCCTGCGGCAATTTGCGCGAGGAGAGAAGCTTTCTCCTTGGGGTAAGAAGCAGCCAGCCCCTGATATTCGTCCACGGCCTTGTGCAAGTCCTGCGTGTCTTCGAGTTGACGGCACAGGTCGAGCCACACGGAAGCGGGCAAGCGTTCGCCGCCGGCATTCTTGAAATCTTCATACGTCTGCAGGGCTTCTGGCGTGTCCTTGGCCTTCACCAGCAGACCGCAAAGTTTCTCGAGCGCGGCGCGGCGCGCGGCGTGATCGCTCTTCTGCCAGTAGACCTGCTGAATCATGCGGTAGGCGTCTATGGAATCGGGATTTTCGGCAAGCAGCTTCTTCAGGTTTCCTAAGGCGAGGTCGAGTTGGCCCTTTTCCATTTGCTCGTTGGCTTCCGCCAGCAGAGGATGACTGACCCAGGAAATTTTCTCCTGGATGCCCTTCTCGGCGACGTGCTCCAAACCTGAGGCACGGATCCCATAGCCGACCACGGCGCCAAACACAAATCCTCCCACGTGGGCCCAGTGAGCGATGCCGCTCGCCGCCCCGAACAAAGATCCATAAAACACTTCCATCAAGAGCCACAGCGGCAACAACCAATACGCCGGCGCTTTGAAACGGTAGGGGCGCAAGCGGAAGATGAAAAACAGGCCCCAGATCCATGCCATCTCAATTTTCATCTTGGGGAATCGCGCGAGAAATGCGCCCATCAATCCGGCGACAGCGCCGGAGGCGCCCAAGGTTGCAACCATGCTCCCCGGGTTAGACCAGGCATGCACCATCATCGCGAACGCGCCTGCCAGGAGATAGAAAGCTGGGTAGATGATGCGGCCCCAGGTATCTTCGAGGATAAATCCCGCGAGCCACAGGAACCACATGTTGCCGATGAGGTGCAGCCAGCCGCCGTGAAGAAAATTGGCGGTCAGGTAGCTGATGGGTTTCGGTTGTGCCGGCAAGAAAGCGTACCGATCGAGGATGGAAGTCTGTTGCAATTCCTCGAATTGGCTCGAAAGACTGTCCATTTGGGATTGGAAATCGGCGAAATCATCCTGCGTCCGAATTCCTGCGTCCCAGGGGTCTTCGACCCTTCGATTGGGATTTCGCAGATAGTTCCAGAGCTTAGGCTGGCCATTTTTGGCTCTCTCGACAAAGTGCTGAACGTCATCGGGCATCTTCAATTCCGGATGCAAAGCAGCCAGAATCAGGACATGCACCTTGACCACGCTCTCTTGCTGAGCCTGTTCTTCGATCTTCCCTTGAGTCATTAGGAAAATAAGAGTGTTGAGTACGATCAGTCCGATGGTAATGACCGGCCAGCGGCGCCCTTGCATGCTTTCATGACGCAGAGGTATCAGCATGAAGCCTTCTCCGGGTTCGCTACGCGACGCTCGAGACTGCGAAGGGAACGTCTTTCCAGTTTAGAATTTCTTTGCGGGCAAAAGTTTGAAATCAGCGGACTAAATGCCCAATAAGTAAGTGCAAATTCGCCAGCGAACGCCAGAAACAGGCGCAATTCGACGTAAAGTTGACACGCCCGAACCGGGCGTCTATCGTTCGGAATAGTTTGCACGAGGCACGAAGAATGAAAATCCTGGTGATTGGGAGCGGCGGCCGAGAACACGCGCTGGTCTGGAAGCTCAGACAAAGCGCGCGGATTGCAAAGATCTGGTGCGCGCCCGGCAACGGCGGAATCGCAGCCGAGGCCGAGTGCGTCGCGATCGATTCCGGGGATGTCGCAGCGCTTGTGACGCTGGCACAGAGGATTCAGCCGGATCTAACGGTAATCGGGCCGGAGCTGCCGCTCGTCAACGGCGTTGTCGACGCATTCGTTCAGCGAAACTGGCCCCTCGTGGGACCATCGCAACAGGCCGCTCAGCTTGAGGGAAGCAAGATCTTTTCAAAAGAGTTTCTGCTGCGGCATGCGATTCCGACCGCGAAAATGTTCGGCGCATTTGATTCTGCGGAAGGTGCCCGCAAAGCGCTGGCTTCGGTAGAGTGGCCTCTCGTCATCAAGGCGGATGGTTTGTGCGCGGGCAAGGGAGTGCTTCTCGCGCCAAACCCAGAGACCGCGAGGGAGTTCATCGAGCGCGTGATGGAAAAGCACGAGCTGGGATCCGGCGGGCGGCGCGTCTTGTTCGAACAGAGGCTCGAGGGAGACGAGCTTTCCTTCATCCTCGTGACGGATGGGGAGCGGTATTCACTTCTGGCTCCCACGCGCGATCATAAGCGGGTTTTTGACGGTGACGCGGGTCCGAATACAGGAGGCATGGGCGCATACTCGGCCGACGATTTGCTCCCAGCCGCGCTGCGCGAGACCATTGTGACCCGAATCCTCGAGCCGACATTGCATGGACTGGCCGCTGACGGCATCCGCTATCGGGGATTTTTATATATTGGATTGATGCTTACCAAAGCGGGCCCGAAGGTACTGGAGTTCAATTGCCGCCTGGGCGACCCAGAAACACAGGCGATTTTGGCGCGCGCGGATTTCGATTTGGCTGAGGTTTTGATGAATGTAGCGGCTGGCAAACTGGACCCTGCAAAGTGGAAGTGGAAGTCAGGCGCAAGTGCGTGTGTGGTTCTGGCCTCGGGGGGCTATCCTGGGAAATTTGAAACCGGCAAGCGGATCGATGGACTAACTGATGCGGAGAAGATTAAGGGTGTGAAGGTGCTTCACGCGGGCACCAAGCGCGATGGCGGTTCGATTGTTACCAGCGGTGGTCGCGTGTTAGGGGTGACGGCTGTTGGCCCATCCTTGAAGGTAGCACTAGAGGCGGCTTACCAAGCTGCTGGGAAAATCCATTTTGACGGCATGCACTATCGCAAAGACATCGGGGCCCCGTCGGGACGAGGGCAGGCTGCTGGAGACTAATTGGGTAGGGTGGCACATTTGTTTCGGGCCTCTAAGCGGCGCGAGTCGATGGAAGAGCTACCGCGAGCCGAAGTCATGGCCGACGCCGGAATCGCGGGCTGCACTCACGCGCGGCCCGGCAGCAAGCGACAAGTGCTTCTAATGGATCGTGAAACATTGCAAGCCATGCATCTTTCCCCAGGAATAATCCGCGAAAACATCACTACTGAAGGAATCGACGTGAACCGGCTGCAGGTGGGCCAGGTTCTCGGCATTGGAACTGTACGATTGGAAGTGAGCATGATCTGCGCCCCTTGCGAATTGATGGAGAAAATTCGTCCCGGGCTGCAAAAGGAGCTCGAAGGAAGGCGCGGGATGCTCTGCCGTGTGATCGAGGGCGGCTCGATTCGCCGAGGCGATGAAATCAAAGAAATGAATTGAGCATACACGTCAGGGGCTGGGGTTGGGTTTGCGGCGTAGCGAAGGAGCTTCTGAGGGACGATCCTTATCCTCTTTCGCCTTTTCCACCGGCTCCTCGGGCGGAACGATCCAAGTAAAGCCGCGTTGCTCTTCGATAGTCCCCAGGACGAATCGTGCGTTCGGTGCGATCAGCGGGAGCGCCGCGCGGAGAAAGTCGGCAGCATCGATGCCAACTGCTTTTTGCGCTTGGCCTTTGTCGATGGTTTCCAACACTCTTGCGAAGCGTGGCTCGCCTGCACGCAAGCGCGCAATGCGCGGATCATTGCCCTGGATCAGCTCGAGCAAGGTCGGCCCTTTCATCTCGGGCGGGTAGCGTGACTCCACGGGAGTGCGCGGGGCACGCTTTTCCGGCGGATAGAGCTGCGTGAAACGCGGCCGCAGCACCCGCGTCTGCCAGTATTCACCGCGCGTCGATATCTGTTCCTGTTCCATGCGGTATTCAACAACCCATACTTCGGGCCCGTAGCTCTCTGGTGCGTAACCCAGCACAACGATTTGCAGGAGTGGCTCATCCGTAGCCAATTCGACTTTGTGGTGGAGCTGCGCGACAAGCGGCCGCAACTTTTCGAGGAAAGACACACCAATGGTTTCGAGATCCGGTTCTGCCTCGCCACTCCGCTGATACTTCTGGTCTGGGGTAGCGATGCGCTGGATATTCCTGTCAAGGCGGACGGGTTTCGGATCGGCCGGGAGCTGCCACTCGGAAGCGCCGAGAAGGACACCTACATGTCCCACGTCGAGATTCACGACCCGGGGAGGCACCGCCTTCGCTTCGATGGGTTGATCGATGGCGGCGAAAATGATGATGTCGCGAGCTACATGAACGATGACGCGGCCACCTGCCAGGTTGGCAACGATTTCGTCTTCGCGCGCGGATTCTTGTGCGCGCAGCGCGGGTGTCACAAAGCCGGCGCTCAAGAAGCTTGAGCAGAAAAGAGAGAGCAGACGGATGGAGGATAACGCTTTACTCTTCATAATAAATTCCAATAAAGCGAGGCTGGCAGACGCTCTGGCAATCGCCCTTCGACTATTGTACGGCAGCGGCGGCAGACCTGGCGTCTCTAAGCAGTTTGTCAAGGGCGGCCCGATCCAGATACTTACCGGAACGAATTACGGCTGAAATTCTTCGCGTATTGCCAATATCTTCGAGGGGATTCGCATCCAGCAAGACGAGATCGGCAATTTTGCCCTTTTCGATGCTGCCCAATTCGCTCGCGCGTCCTAGAAACTCCGCGGCTCCGAGGGTTGCGGTCCGCAGCGCTTCAGCGGGCGTGAATCCGTCGCGCACCAATTCGGCAAGCTCTCGATGCAGGCTGTCGCCAGGGAATACAAAGGGATCGAGAGAATCCGAACCGGCAAGGAGTGGAACTCCCGCGTGGCGCATCTCCGCCGTTAGTTTCCAATCATTGGCAGCGACGCGCCAGAGGGACCCGGCTCGCTTCTTCAGTTCGTCATTACCAAGAGAATCGCGCCACTCCTTGGCAAGCTGAGGCGGAACGAATGCTAAGAGGGGATTCTGGGCGCTTTGATCCTCCGGATGTGCCGTGATGTCCAAGGAAGCGAGGGTTGGCGTGACATAGGTCGCGTTTTTCTTGAGCGCCCCCCAGAGGGCGTTGGCCTTTTCCGGATCGTAAGTTGCCTCCGCTTCGAAGAGAATTTCATTCCATACGCTCGCCTCACCACGCTTTCCTCTTTCGATGAGACGCTTGCGCAATTCCTCTTCTTTCGACGAGCAAGAGAGCGCGAACGCGCTGTAGTAGAGATGCTCGATACTGTGGATACCCACGTTCGAAGCTTCCAGCGCGCTAATTTCGATCGGGAGATGTCCGGCGTAAGGAAGGTTCTCCCTTTTCGCTTCATCTGCAACGGCGAAGAAGGCCTCCCGCGAAGGGAGCGAGATCACCTTGATGAAATCGGCGCCGCGACGCTTGAGCTCGCGCACGGCAGAACGGGCTTCGTCAGAGTTGGCGACGGGAAATTGCTCACTCGTTTTCTTGCCACCCTCGGCCAACCAGGGCCCGGAAGCGATGATGCGAGGACCGAGTAGCGTTCCGCTCTCAATCTCTCGCCGCCAGCTAACGAGAATCTGCAGGTCTCCACCCATGTCGCGCACTCCCGTGATGCCATAGGCCAGCAAGAGTGGGAGGAGAACCTGTTTGCTCCACGCAGGGTCTGCACTGACACCGGCGAGGTGAACATGCATGTCCCAAAGCCCGGGGATGAGGAATTTACCCAATCCATCAATAATCTGCGCATGACTCGGCGGTTTAACGAGCGCATCGGGTCCTATTGCAGCAATACGGCCCTTTTCGATGACGATAGTCTGTTCGGGCTGCTGCGCGCGGCCCGAACCGTCTATAACCGTGACATGAGTAATAGCTACTTGCGCAGAAGAGGCAGAGACAACAAGGAAGAAAGCAGCGGCGCAAAGACTCAGCCGCCATGAGGTCAATTTTGGCAATTCCATCCCCGGCGCTCACCTTCCGGGCAACCAAAGTATTGGCAGCAACTTAACACAACTGGTGCCGCGAAGCTTGCAATCTGCCGTACAGCTCCCCCGGTAACCCGATACTTGGGTCTCGTCATCCCGTACAGGAGCGCGTAAAATATCCAAAGAGAGGGCGAAGGCCGAAAAGGACATGGGACTGCGAAAACTGAAGAGCATCACTCACAACGGCAAGCGACTAACCGAGATTCTTGAGGCGCACGAAAAGTTTTTTCGTGGACAAGACGGCGGTGCGCGCGCCGACCTGACGGGGGCTGACTTATCCATAGCAGACATGAGCGGCGTCAACCTGAGCGGGGCGATTTTGCGTAATGCGAACTTCGAGGGCACCGATCTTCGCAAAGCCAAGCTGCCCGGCGCTGATTTATCGGGCGCCAAAATGCGCCGGACCGACTTGCGCAATACGGACATGACCGAAGCGATCCTGCCGGAGGCGGATTTGACGGAAGCGCAAGCCAGCGGCGTCGAGTTTTTCCGCTGCGATCTCTCCAACACGAATTTCACCCGCGCGATTTTGCGCAACGTCAATTTCCGCCTTGCCAACGTGCATGGTGCGAAATTTAGTGGCGCCGACCTCGGCGTGGCCATTTTCCGGGAAACCGATCTGACCGGCGCGGACCTCTCCGGCGTGGACCTTTCGACAACGCTGCTTCCCAAGGGCTTTGCTGCGGGACTGGCCAAGGAAAAAAGCGCGTAGCCGCTTCTGAAACTTCAGCTGGCGGGCGTTGTGTATGGAATTTAGCGTTGCTGCGTGATAGCCTCTCGCAAAAGAATAGAACCCCTTCAAGATTCCCGTGGCTTCACCGACGACACAACTCGACCGAACTGATTCCCGCGAACGCGTGCTGGAGATCGTTCGCGGGCTGCTTGAGGAGCTGGGCAGCCAGGGCGCGCTGCCGATGCTCAGCCTGACGTCTCATCTGGATCGCGACCTGGGCCTCGGCAGCCTGGAACGCGTGGAGTTGCTCTCCCGGCTCGAGACGGCATTTGGCGTGCGATTACCTGACCGCGTAGCGGCGGAAGCGAACACCCCGGAAAACCTGATTCAGGCGATTCTCGGCGCTCCGGTGACAGGCGTGGAGGAAGAGGAACTGCCTTCGGCTCTGCGTGCCTCCGCAACGGCGCAACAATTGCACCGTGACGCTCAACAATCCGGAGTCTTCGCCGCGGAAACGCTCATCGAAGTGCTTCGCTACCGCGCCGCAAACGACGCGGAGCGCGCGCACCTGCACATCACGGAAGATACGGACGGCCAAGAGAGCAGCCTGACTCTGACGTTTGGCGAACTGTATGCCGCGGCGCAGCGGTGCGCTGCGGAGCTTGCCCGGCGCGGCGTACCGGCGGGTGGACGCGTGGCGCTGATGCTGCCGACCTCGCGCGCCTTCTTTGTTTCCTATGCGGGAATATTATTGGCGGGCGCGATTCCGGTGCCGATTTATCCGCCGTTCCGCGCGGACCGGATTGAGGAATACGCCGCGCGGCAGGCGGCGATCCTGAACAATGCGGAAGTTTGCCTCTTGCTAACGTTCCGCCGAGCGGAGGCCGTGGCGAAATTGCTCAAGCCGCGCGTGAGCTCGCTGGCATCGGTCGCCGACGCGGAAAAGCTGATTGAGGCCGCGGACAAAGCGACACCACCCGCGCCGGGAGCGCTGCCCGCGCACCTCACCGGCGGCCGTGTTCGGAAGAAGAGCGATATCGCGCTGCTGCAATACACGTCCGGCTCGACGGGCGACCCTAAAGGTGTGACCCTGACCCACGCCAATTTGTTGGCCAACATGCGCGCCATCGGCGAGGCGGTGCAGCTCGGCCCAGGCGACGTGGGCATTAGTTGGCTGCCGCTCTATCACGACATGGGTCTGATCGGCGCATGGCTTACGCTACTGCTCTACGGTGTGCCTCTCGCCGTGATGTCGCCTCTGGCGTTCTTGACCCGTCCGGAACGCTGGTTGCAAGCCTTTCACAAACACCGCGGAACCATCACGGCCGCGCCTAATTTTGCCTACGAACTATGCGTGCGAAAGATCGCCGACAAAGATATCGCGGGCCTCGATTTGAGCTCCATGCGGGCTGCGTTGAACGGAGCGGAGCCCGTGAATCCGGAAACGCTCGAGCGATTTGCAGCCAGATTCGCCCCGTACGGATTCCGCCGCGAAGCGCAATTGCCGGTATACGGACTGGCGGAAGCGTCCCTCGCCGTGTCTATGCCCCCTTTGAATCGCGGACCCTTGGTGGATCGCGTCGACCGCGAGACCTTCACGTCGGACGGCCGCGCGATCCCCGTATCCGCGGATGATTCGGCGGCGATCGCCTTCGTGTCTTCGGGTAAACCGGTGCCCGGACATGAAGTGTGCATCGTCGACGCAAACGGCGAAGAAGTGCCGGAACGCACGGAGGGCTTCCTGTGGTTCCGTGGACCGTCCGCGACCAGCGGCTACTACCGGAATGAAGAGGCGACTGAAAAACTCTTCCCGCAGGGCACTGAGAAAATCGCAAACGAATATAGCTGGGTGAATTCCGGCGATCGCGCTTACGTTGCCGGCGGCGAGATTTATGTCACCGGACGCGTTAAAGACATCATCATCAAAGGCGGACGGAATCTTTATCCCCATGAAGTCGAAGAGCTTGCCGCGCGCGCCGAGGGTATTCGCAAGGGCTGCATTGTGGCGTTCGGATTGGTGGATGAAGGCACCGGAACGGAAAAACTGGTTGTCGTCGCGGAATCGCGCGAGGGCGATGCAAAGAAACGCGCAGCCATTGCGGCTGCCGTTAACGAACAAGTTTCGCAAGGACTGGGCCTGCCCCCCGACCGCGTCGAAATTATTCCCCCGGGGAGCATTCCAAAAACGTCCAGCGGCAAACTCCGGCGCGAGGAGACCAAGCAACTCTACCTCGCCGGGACGCTTTCGGCCGCGAAAGCGCCGGCGTGGATGCAGATTGCGCGGCTGGGAGCAACTGGCGCCGCGCGCGGTCTTGGCCGCACGATTTTTTCCGGGCTACGGCGGGGCGTCGAGATTCTGCACGGCGTCTACTTCGGGCTGGTTTTTGTTCTTTGGATTGTGCCGACGTGGATGCTTGTCCAACTTATCAAGGACGAGAAGGCCGCCGGACGATTTACTTCCGCGGCTCTCAAGGTGCTGTTTGCGCTGACGTTCTGTCGCGTGCGGGTCGTCGGCAAAGAGCATATGGCCGCGCCCGGACCGAAGGTTTTTGTGTCGAATCACACCAGTTACTTTGACGTGCTGGCGCTGATGCTGGGACTCGGCGTGCCATACCGTTTTGTCGCCAAGATGGAAGTGGCCGGGATGCCGTTCATCGGCACGTTCCTCAAACAGATGGGACACTTGCAGTTCGATCGCACGGATGCCAACTCGCGACTGCGCCAGGCGGAAGAAATGGAAAAGCTCCTCCGGCAGGGAGATTCCGTCTTCGTGTTTCCGGAAGGAACGTTTACGGATGAGGACGGCACCCGGCCTTTTCAACTTGGCGCGTTCAAGGCCGCCGTCGCGACGGGCGTTCCCATTATTCCCGTGTCGCTTGCGGGCACGCGACGGTTCCTCCGCGACGGCACCTACTTGCCGCGGCCGACGAATGTAACGCTCACTCTTTCTCCGCCGATCCATCCGCTCACGGCAACCTCCACATCGGGTGCAAGCGACTCTTCCGACTGGCATGAATTGATTCGACTGCGCGACGCGACCCGCCAGGCGATCGCCCGGTACACGGGTGAACCGCTGCTCTGAGGAAAAAGTCACAAGGCAGCATTTCAACTTCTTCGCGCGTTACTTTTCTTCGCCAAACTATTTTTCGCGCCTTTGCAACTTGCCGGTCGCCACGCGCATCTTTATGGGAAGAAAAAACAAGAACGCGGACCGCTGCCTCCCTGCCTAGGGCACACCGCAAGGGGCGCGACTGCGCCGTGAACGCGCAGGCGTGCAGAAATATTTTAATTTTGGAGGAAAGATGAAATTGCGGGTTGTAGTGTCTCTAATAGTTGCGCTTTCATTTCTCGGCGTTTCTGCTCACGCGCAGAACACTCCGAAAATCGATGTCTTCGCAGGTTATTCCTACGTTCGAGAAAACCCCAGCACTTCCGGTGTAAGCAGCTTTCCCCTGAACGGCGGCAGCGCATCCATCGCATATAACGCGAACAGTTGGCTGAGCGGCGTCGCGGATTTCGGCGGCTACCACAACAGCAATATTCTCGGAACAGGTGTTGACGGCACGCTCTCTACCTATCTTTTCGGACCGCGTGTGTCGTATCGCCATTCGGACCGCATCACGCCGTTCGGAGAAGTGCTCTTCGGCGTGGCGCGGGCCAGCTCGAGCGTGCTGGGAGCCGGCGGCTCCACGAATGCTTTCGCCATGACCATCGGTGGCGGAGTGGATTATAAGCTCACAGACCACCTGGCCATTCGCCCGGTCAAGGTCGATTACCTGCTCACGCGTTTCAATGAGTTCGGTAATAACACTCAAACACAAAACAATTTACGAGTCTCGACCGGAATCGTATTCCGGTTCTAGTTCAGCGGAGACTCACCAAAGTCGGTTGCCGGGTGCGCAGGCAGAGGGGCTGCGAAAGATTTGGGCAGTCGCGGCCCCCGCACCTTTTGTTCTCCTGTCAAAAAGAAGGTAGTACTCGTAGATGTTTGCGGCCTTCTCCTTCGAGCGATGCGGCAGAGGAAATTAAACTCAGCGATTAATGCTGTAAGTCACGGTGATGAACGTATCGATCTCTACGGGCTTTCCATTCAGTATGGTCGGTCTGTAGCGCCACTGCTGCACGGCGTCCAGTGCCGACTGAATGAAAAGCGGATCTCCAGAGACAACTTGCAAGGACTGGATTGATCCATCGGTCGCAACGATGGCGCGCAGTTCCACGCGGCCACTTCGACCCTGGGAAGTGGTGGGTACACGGGCTCGACGCGATGAATCAGTAGCGCGGGGTCGAGTTGTGTCATCTTCAAACGCTTTGGCTGTGACTCGGTCTGCGGAGGTGTCGGGCCTTCGCGGCCGGGCATGGGAATGCAGCCCGGACAAAAGGAATTCGAGTTCGAGCCTTCTCCCGAAAAAACCTCGCCCGACGGTTGAAGTCGATCTTGTGTGCTGGTTGGAACGTGAAGGTGTGGAGACGGCAGAGGGCAAGTCAGGCAAAAGGTGAAAGTTGTCGTTGGCCGGCTCGGCGCATTCGGAGTGTCGTGATGCACCGGACCGCTCGGATGGTAGTACGGCGGGACTGGCGTCACGTTGGCAAGAACGATGCGTTCTGGTTTTCCGAACAGCGGCACGAGCACCAGCGCGGCAAGAGCGGCGCCTTGAAGCGTAATGGACATCGCAATCGCACGCCGTCGAACGCCGCGTTCGCGAGAGCGCTGCTCCGGACCGCCTTCGACAAGGCAACCTCCGAGAGAACCAAAAGTTTTTTCGGAAATATTCTGACGTTCAACACCCATCACACACCTCCGCACAAGAATGCTGCGAGTGAACGGGGAGAACTTTGCGGCGCCGAACTCCTGGGGGTTGCTCTACGACTCCAGGAGTCCAGCGCCGCGCTCGCAGGGATGTGAGGTGCGCGCGTCCTCACAGCGTTGGACACCGCGCGCCTTAACAAGTTCCCCGAGAATTAAGCCCGTTATTTCGCGCTCTGATTGACCTCCCGCGAAGGAACAGAACTGTCGGAAATACGGTCACATCGGTAAATCATTGAATTCACAATACTTATTCTCCTGTATCGCAACCGATAGCTGGCGCATCACATACACTGAGGACGTGGATCTGAGGAGGCTAACCCCTATGGACCGGCGCTATGTGGAAGTTGTAGGCGTGCGCCGCACGGGCTGGGCTGCACTGGACCGCGATCCGCAGGAGGACAAAGTCGAGTACGTCTGTCCCCACTGCGGCGCGCGGAGCCAGAAAAACGCCCGGCGCGAGCGCGCACTGTATCATTTCACCGACGGCTTTTTACAAGACCTGCAGGGCGAAGTAACGCAGTGCCGTGCGTGCAATCAATCGTTGCGGGTCGTACCCATTGTCATGCTGTACGATCAGGACGAGGCGCGTCGCTTCGAAGCGGTATTTTCGCAGGAGCTTTCCGCGGCGGCGCACTAAGCTCCAACGCTCTAGAATATATACGGGGCGCGGCTTTCAACCGAAAGCGCGCCCCGTTCGTTTTTACGGTTGCCTCTCCGACTTGCCAATTTCTTCGTGAACAGAAATCGGGAGAGAAATGGACCGCAGCCCGGCAGAGTGGACTGCGCTCAAGTGGCGAGTTTTACAAACCGCGATTAGTGGCGATCGTGGTCGTGATCATCCCAGTCGCGGTCGCTGTGCCACCGATGTTCATGTTCGTCCCACCAGCGATGGCTGCTGTTCCAGCACCGTTCCCGTGCTTCGTGCAACTCTTGGCGCCGGCGATCGGCTTGCCTGCTCGCGGGGCCATGATGTTCGATCGCTTCATGCAACCTGTGATCGGCACGCGCCACTCGCCGCTGGCAATCATCGTCATCGGCGCGCAATTGGGGCGCCCCGGTGAAAAGCAGGCATCCCGCCAAAGCAATGGTGGGGAAAAACAATCGTTTGAGCAGCTTGCTACTGCTTGTGAAATGGGTATTCATTCCCTTTCCCTCCTGAACCCGCCCTGGCTGGGGTGGGGGATGCTACAGCAAGTAAAACACGAAACGCCGGAGAAGGTCGCGGAATCTTGTTAGTAGCTGGAATTGCACAGGTTACGGTGACCCACGAGAGGCAAAAGCCCAGCCTCAATACGCCTGCAGAAAGGGATCGACCTCCATATGGTATTTCTCGAGGCCGGAGCGGATGTGATCGAAGGCTTCATCCACGGTATCGGCAAATTTCAAGAGTTTGTGCTCTCCCTCGTCGATTGTTCCGTAGCGCACCATGGCACGAAAGTTCAGCACTTCGTCCCAATACTTCCGTCCGTAGATGAGGATGATGTTGTGCTTGGGAAGTTTTCCGGTTTGCAGCAGCGTCATCATCTCCCATAGTTCGTCCATGGTTCCGAAGCCTCCGGGAAAAACGATCAAGGCCTTCGCGATCTGCGCGAACCAGAGCTTGCGCATGAAAAAATAGTGGAAATTGAAGCTCAGTTCGGGGCTGATGTAGGCGTTAGCGTATTGTTCGTGCGGCAGTTCGATGGAAAGCCCGATGGACTTCCCGCCGGCTTCATACGCGCCTCGATTGGCGGCCTCCATGATGCCCGGTCCGCCGCCGGAGCAGATGACGAAACGCCGGGGCCTCGGGCCCAGTGTCAGCGCCCACGTCGTGATCTTGTATGAGAGGGCGCGCGCCTCCTCATAGTAGCGCGACATTTCGAGCGCGCTCTTGGCCTGGCGAAGCGCGGCAGTATGTTTGCTGTGCTCGGCGGCTGACAGCTTAGACGTTTTCTCGTTTTTCAATCGGGTGTAGCGCGCCTGCGCGGTCTCGCGCGCTTCGATGCGCGCCGAGCCGAACATTACGATGGTGTCCCCAATGCCTTCCTTCTTGAGTTGGACCAGTGGATGAGTGTATTCCGCCAGGATCCGCAAAGGCCGCGCAGGCGTGCTCTGCAGAAACTTGGGATCTTCATGCGGCGTTTTCGGCGCGTGCTGTGGCCTCAGCTTCCTTTGCCCTGCGGACATGTTCAACCCTCCCGTATCGGCGAACATCCATTGTAGGGAGCGCGGGGACGCGCGGCAACGCTTCCCGGAGACGCTGCGTCGAATTGAGTACATTCCGGCACCACGGGTTGCGCTGTTCACGGATAGAGTCGAGGTCGGAGATAGCCGTGTGGGTCGCGCGCAAGGCGTGACGAAAAGGCATAAACTAGATTGTGAAGAAGGTGGAGGCGTGCGAATGCAGCGAATAACCTTACTTCTGGCTAGCTTGGCGTTTCTAGCCGTTTCCGTTGGTGCACAGGCGCCCGCCGGTCCGGTGGTGCCGCCGCCTGGCACGCCCATTCAGCAAGCCCCTCCATCGCAGGCAAAGTTGGTGGTGCGCGTTGCCCTGGTGAATACGCCCGTGACGGTGCGTGACACGAAAGGTCAGATGGTCACGAGTCTAGAGGCGAAGGATTTCCAGATCACCGACAATGGCGCTCCGCAGCGAATCTCCCATTTCGATCTAGGCGGCGATCCGATTTCTCTCGTTGTCCTCTTCGAGACAAGCTCCCGCATTGACCCGCTCCTCCCCGAGCTGCGGAAGACCGGCATCCTGCTCACCCAAACCGTGTTGGGGCCGAGCGGCGAGGCGGCCATCGTGGGATTCAACGACGGCGTCGACAAGCTTCTGGAATTCACGACGAATGCCGACGAGGTCGAGAAGACCGTTGCCCGTCTCCAGACCGGGACATCGAGCGCGAAGCTCTACGACGCCATGGCTGTCGGCGTCGAGATGTTGAGCGGGAGACCGCAGGCCACGCCGGAGCGTCCGGGGCGGCGTCGCGTGCTTTTGGTTGTCTCCGAAGCGAACGACGCGGGCAGTGAAACAAAGCTGGGAGCGGTCCTTCGTCAGGCGCAGCTTTCCAATGTCACCATCTACAGCGTGGGGCTTTCCACCACCCGCGCGGAACTCCAGGCCAAGCCAAAGGACCCGGTGCCACAAGCGACGCCCCCCGGCACGTTCGGCTTGCCGCCACAGCCTGGCGTAGCGCAGACGCCCGACTCCGAGGCGGCGCGATATGGGAGCGGCAATTTGCTGGCGCTCGCAGCCTGGGCCGTGCAGCACATCAAGGATCAAGTGAAAGACCAGGCGCTGGAGGTCGCCGCCACGGCCACCGGCGGCGCGCACCTTTCGACGTTCAAAGACCGCTCGATTGAAAAAGCCATCGACGAAATCGGCGGCGAATTGCACGCGCAATACTCGATCAGCTACACCCCGACCGGCGGGAACGACACCGGCTATCACGAAATTAAAGTGCAAGTGGATCGAGACGGCTTACGAGTTCGCTCGCGGCCCGGCTACTACATTGCCCCGCCGGAGGGCTGAAGTTTTCAGGATTTGTTCAACAAGCTGGGTGGGTTAGGATAATCGCGGAAGCCTTTCATGAACTTTGGTTCACGGCCCCTGCCATACACCCACACCGAGTAGAGAGCAATCACCATATGACCAAGCCAAGGAATGCTAAATAAATATTTTCCCCGGATACAGTAGTCAACCGCAGGTATCGCAGCGACTATCGCATATACGAAATACTGCCAAGTTCTAAGGGACGACGGGACCCGTTCAGACATGCCATTAAGCGGGCTGATGTGCGGTTCCTTCTCTTTAGCTGCTTCCCATTCCTTGGCGCGCTTATTTAAAACATACAAAACCACGCCAAGTAGCAGCCAGCCAATAACAAATGGCACTTTGGCCCAGGTAAGCATATTCACAATCTAGCAAATGACTGTAACTTTGCCAAGGGTAGAAACTCTATACAATCTGCTTCCAAAAATTGGACTCGCGTGAAGCGAGGAGCGCATCTTTCCCCGCGCTCCATCGCAGAAAATGCCGGGTTTGCGTGTGCAGGCGATGATGCTCGCGGCTGGCCCAAACTTCGTGCAGGAGGTAGCTTCCCGTGCCATCTGCGGAACGGTGCAAATCATACGTGAGGCAGCCCTCTTCCCGGCGGCTTGGCGCCACCAGCGCGCGCAGCTCCGCTTCCAACAGCAATTCCTGCCCTTCCCGCGCGCGTAGGATGACTATCAGGGTTACAGCGTCCTTGGGCAGCTTTACTGCGGTGTTGCGGCGCGTTTTTCGCGGGCGGCTTTTTCGCTTTGACGCTTTCTTCGATTTGCGCTTCGGCATATAGGCGCGGATTGTACTCCGCAGCGTCGATTTGTCCAGGGGTCTATTTCTCCGCCAGCTTGCGCCCGGCGTTCAGGCTGTCAAAGTTCAGAATCGCATTCAGCACCAGCGAATACGTGCCACGGGTTTCGCCCCGATAGACGGGGTTGATCGAGAACAACACCACGTGGCCATTTCCGCTCGGCACATCCACGACCGCGGGATGCTGCGCGATTTCGTCGCCGCCTTGGACGAGTCCAGAGATGAGCAGCTCCTTGCTGTCGGCGTAGCGGAAAATCACTCGCGGCCGGTCTGCCGGCGGAATTACGCGGTAGCCGTTAATTCTCTGCTCGTCGGTAACCGGCGGATTCTCCCAGGTTTCCGCTTCCGGCTCTTCCGGCGCTTCTGCGGTGGGCCTTCCAACCGTGAAATCCGGATCATTCGTTGTCCCGCGTCCCGTGGGACGCGTGTGTGCTTCGCCGCCGAGCCGCCGGCGCCTGCCTCGGCCACCAGAAATGCTGCTCAAGGAAAAGATCGGCCCGTCGTCGCAGTAAGCGGCCAGCTTCTCGTCGTAACCGTAGGCGATGGGGCTCGCTCCGTCCACGAGGCGCGTGCCCACCACGGAGCCTACAATCTTCATGCGGTCCGATGAGCTGGCGCTGACACCGTCGGCAAGGCCAAGGGAAAGAGCAAACCGCGAAGTGTCCGTCGCGGTGAGCAGCACTCCGCCTTTGTGCACAAACTCTTGCAGGTGCTCCACGCCTTCCCACCCAAGTCCCGGCCGCATGTCATCGGTCGAGTCGTTCTTGCCCACGAGGTTCGGCGTTTCCGGCGTGTTCTTCCACGGCAACGGATTTCCCCACGCCGTGGATAGGCCGTTGACGATGGCCGTGGGTGAGGAGAAGAATCCCACCGGCGGAAAAAGTATGACGTCGTACTTGGCGTTGAGGTCGGGAATTTTAGCAACGGTTTGCGTGCTGATGTAGTCGTAGGGAATTCCCAGATTGTCCAGCGCTTGCCGCCACCATCCCTCGGTTTGCGTGCTGAGCCAAGTATGAACAAACGCGATTCGCGCGGCGCGCACGGGATGTGTTTTTACGGCCGGCGCGCTCCCGAGCGCCACGGCCTGCAATCCTAATTCGGCGGCAGCGCGGTCCAGATCGTTCCTGCTGGCGTTTCGAACGACAAACGATCCGCGGTTGAATTTCTTTCCCCCGCTTTCGAACGGCTCCTCCGCTGCGTCGATCGCGGCATCGCGCAAACGGTAGCGCAGCGTGGCCAGCGCGGGCTCGGCGTTGTTGTTGATCGCAAAAACGCTACCGTCGCCCTTCACGCCGCCCGGCGCGTGTATTTCGGTGACGCGCTCCATCGAGGCGCTGAGAACTTTCGCGTCGGTCACCCGCGTAACTTGCACGCCGAAAAGCTCGCCAAACGTCCAGCCCGTGTCGTCATACGGTGTCTTTTGCGGATCGTCGGGGCTCCAGTATTGATAATCGAGGAGCGCATCCGCGATGCGCGAATACGGCTGGTCCATGCGAACGATGTAGCTGCCCGCGGGAAATTCTCGCGTGGTCGGCGCCGGCGCGGCTTCCTTTTCTTTCGCATCCTGCGGCTTCTTGGATTTTGGTTCTTTCTTTGCGGGCAACGCCACTGTAAACGCCGACGTCGCGCGCGAAATTTCCACCGCCTGCTTTTGCAGCACGCGCAGCAATTCGGCCTGGAGGCTCGGCCGCGGATCGTCCGCCGGCAAAACATAAGCTGCCGGGCCTTCAGCGCTGGGCTTAGTCACCGAACGCTTGGCCTTCAAGTAAAAATTCTTCAGGAACAATCGCTTGTTTTCGTTGAAGTAGTGCAGCGAAGTCAAAAGCCCGGTCTCTTCGTAATTGTTGTTGTCGCGCTGCGACCATAGCGTTTTCGGCAGCGGTGGATTCTGCCGGTACCACGTGCGCGCATAATCCTCGGGGTCCAGCGTGCGCTCTTTTGTGTCCGACCCGGCGTTTCCAAACGTTTCATACAGCCGGCTGATCCCGTTGTGCATCGCAGCGATAAACATCAGATACCCCGGCGACCAGGTATCGAACACGCCGTGTGTAAACACTCCGGGCATGCCGAACTTGGTCATGTCCGAGACGTTGCGCCAGCCGATCATTTCCCATTCGTCGGTGAGAATCGGGTCCACCCACGCATTGAACGGGCCGTCCCCCGCGGTGTTGTCGTACAAATACGGCACCGATTCATGGAGATCGTGCAGCACTTGCGCCTTCCAGCCCACGTAGGTGTTGAGCACGTTTTCCGTCAGCTTCAGGGTCACGCCCATGGCGTCGCGGTTGTTATCGTGCGCCACGTACTTGCCCCAGTAAATCAGCGGCGGATAGAAATCCTTGGGGTGCGCGAGATGCCATTTGTAGATATCCACCATGCGGTCACGGCCGTCCACTTCCACGACCGGTGTAATCAGCGTGATCATTCCGTCGCGGATTTCGCGGATGTAAGGGCTTTCGTCCACCGCCAGGCGGTACGCCAGTTCCATCAGCGCCGTCGGCGCGCCGGTTTCCGGCGAGTGGATCGTTCCGGTGATGTAGTACACCGGCACCGCTTGCGCGACGATGCGGTCGGCCTCCGCGTCATCCAGCTTGATTGTGCGCGGGTCAGCCAGCTTCGCAAGACGCGCGCGGTTTTCCTCGAGGCGCTTCAGATTTTCTTCCGAAGACACCGCCACCGCGATCATTTCGCGGCCCTCCTCGGTCGTTCCGATCGAGAAGACCTTCACTCGAGGGCTGGCTTTCTCAAGGAGGCGCATGTATTTGTAAACTTCTTCCGCGTAGGGGAGCATTCCGGGAGCACCCGCGACATCGCCCAGTACCCCCTCCGGCGTCGGGACATTCTTCGAAGCCGGGAGATAGTCCACGAGGGGTGAGATGAAGTACGGCTGCGTGGTGTACTTCTTGATCTTGGCCGTGTAGGCTTCGTCGACTGCTTGCTTGGGATCGCGCGCTGGCGCCGTCTCATCCGCCGGCGCGGTCGCGCTTGTTGCAGTGAACACCAGCAGCATTGCCAAACAGTGGAGCGCGAATCTCCGCGCGATTTTCGTCCGAATCATTTGTTTCCCCCAGCATGGTGTATTCCCGAAGGCGAGATTGTACCGCACGAGTTGTTTCCCGGCGACTAAGGTCCCGGTGGTCGCAATCGGACTACGGCGTTTAACAGGAAATCGTGAGAGCCGCGCGCGCTACTTCTTCTCTTCTTCGTTCTCTTCCTGCAGCACAGCGGCGGCGGCGACGGAGTCATCTTCCTCCAGCCGCAACAAGCGCACGCCCTGCGTTGAGCGGCCAGCTTCGCGAATCTCGTTCGCGTGAACGCGGATAACCTTCCCGTTATGCGTAATGATCATGACGTCGGACTCTTCGGTCACCTGCAGTGTGGCGACTACGAAACCGTTGCGGTCCGTCGTCTTCATGTTCACCACGCCTTTGCCGCCGCGCGAGGTAATCCGGTATTCGGCTAACGGCGTGCGCTTGCCGAATCCTTTTTCCGCCACCGTAAGCATCAAAGTCACCAGCGAATCCTTGATCTGCTCGTTCTCCAGCTCCTCCAGATTCTGTGAATCCGTCTTGTGTTCTTTCCTGATGATCTCGAAGTCCGGCTGCACCGCGTCCATGCTCACCACGTAATCATCCTTCGCGAGATCCATGCCGTTCACACCGCCCGCGTTGCGGCCCATCGGGCGCACTTCCGTTTCGCGGAAGAGAATCGCCTGGCCTTCGTGGCTGGCGAGGAAAATCATCTTCTTGCCGTCGGTAAGCTTCGCGCCAATTAATTCGTCCTTGCCGTCGAGATTGACGGCGATGATTCCCGTTGAGCGCGGGTTCGAGAACTCCACCAGCGCGGATTTTTTCACCGTGCCGTTTCTTGTGGCCATGAAAACGAACTGGCCCTCTTCTTCCAGGTTCCGTGCCGCCACCAGCGCCGTCAGCTTTTCGTCCTCCTGGAATTTCACCAGGCTCGAGATGGCCTTTCCGCGCGTGGCCGCCGCTGCTTCCGGCAGTTCGTACACTTTCAACCAGTAAACGCGGCCCTTCGAGGTAAACAGCAAGATATAGCTGTGCGCCGAAGCGATAAAGAGATACTCGACAAAATCTTCTTCTTTCGTTCTCGCGCCGATGCGCCCCTTCCCGCCGCGCGACTGATGCCGGTACGTATCCGCGGCCGTGCGCTTGATGTAGCCCGCATGGCTGACGGTGATCAGCATTTCCGTATCGGCGATCAAGTCTTCGAGTTTGATCTCGTCGACCTTGTCCACGATCTGCGTGCGCCGCTCGTCGCCGTACGTCTTCTGAACTTCCTTCAGCTCGCCGATGATCACCGCCTTCAGCTTCTTCTCGCTGGCGAGAATTTCCTCCAGCTCGGCGATACGCTCGCGGATGGACTTCAATTCCTTCAGAATCTCGTCCACAGAAAGCTGGGTGAGGCGGTGGAGTTGCAACTCGAGGATGGCGTCGACTTGAACGGGCGTCAGGCCTTCCGCAGCGCTGCGCGCCGTTTCTCCCTCCACGCCGCCGAGCTTGTATTTTCTCCCGTCGAGCTTCACGCCCGTGAGCTTCCGGGACTTCCCGTTTTCCGTGATGGTGACGTCCTGCTCGGAGAAGAACTTGAGCAGGTTTTCCTTCGCTTCCGCGCGGCTTGCCGACCCGCGAATAATGCGGATTACGTCGTCCAGATGGTCGAGCGCGACCTGGTAACCCGTCAAAATGTGTTCGCGTTCGCGCGCCTTGCGCAGTTCGAATCGCGTGCGGCGTAGCACCACGTCGCGGCGGTGCTCGATGAAGAGGCGAATGAATTCCAGCAGCCCCATCTCTTTGGGCTGCCCGCCGACGATCGCCAGCATGATCATCCCGAACGATTCCTGCATCTGCGTGTGCTTGAACAGATTGTTCAGGATGAGCTGCGATTCTTCGCCGCGTTTCAGCTCGATGACGATGCGCATGCCATCGCGGTCGCTTTCGTCGCGCACGTCGGCGATACCGTCGATTTTTTTATTCTGCGCCAGCTCGGCGATGCGCTCGATCAGCCTCGCCTTGTTCACCTGGTAGGGAATTTCGGTTACCACGATATTCTCGCGGTCTTTGCTGGCCTCTTCGATCGCCGCCTTCGCGCGCATTGTGAAGCTGCCGCGGCCCGATTTGTATGCGGCTTCGATCCCCTCGCGGCCCGCGATGTACCCGCCCGTGGGAAAATCCGGGCCAGGAACGAGTTTCATGATCTCCTTGAGCGTGGTTTCCGGCTTTTCGATCATCGTCGTCGTCGCTTCGATGATCTCGCGCAGGTTGTGCGGTGGAATGTTTGTCGCCATTCCGATCGCGATGCCGCTCGCCCCGTTGACCAGCAGGTTGGGCACCCGCGTCGGGAGAACCGTCGGCTCTTTTTCCGTCTCATCGAAGTTGGGAACGAAATCGGCGGTTTCCTTTTCGATGTCCGCGAGCAGCTCTTCGGCGATTTTCGAAAGCCGCGCTTCCGTGTACCTCATCGCCGCGGGCATGTCGCCGTCCACGGAGCCGAAGTTCCCTTGGCCATCGACAAGCGGGTAGCGCATGTTGAAGTCCTGCGCCATGCGCACCAGCGCGTCATACACCGGCGTGTCGCCGTGCGGGTGATATTTGCCGAGAACTTCGCCGACGATCTTCGCGCACTTGCGGTACCCCTTCGTCGAGGTCAGCCCCAGTTCGTACATGCCGAAAAGAATCCGCCGGTGCACTGGCTTCAAGCCATCGCGCACGTCGGGCAGCGCGCGCCCGATGATCACGCTCATCGAGTAATCGAGATACGACTTGCGCATCTCGGCTTCGATATCTACCGGAATCAATATCGATTGGTTCTGTTCGTCCGCCATTTCCCCTCGCTATAAAGTGTTCGACCGTAGGGACACGATATATCGTGCCCCTACCCGCGATGTCTCAACCCGCCGCAGCAGACGCCCTCTTAATTCTTGTCATTCTGAGGGCTGCGTCTTTTGCCGCCCGAAGAACCTCAACGCCGGGCTTACACCGAGGTTGCTCAGTGGGCTGAGATCCCTCGCTTCGCTCAGGATGACAACCTAAACACGCTTAGCGGCGTGTTCGATCACGTACGCCTTCACGGTGTCAAACGCGTCTGCCGCGTTCGTAAAACGGCTCGCGGCGAAATGCTTTTCCAATTGCCGCAAGAACTCGTCCCGCTGGGTTTCGTTCGCAAACTCAACTGCCACGCCTCGCTCGTAATCAGGGTCGACTGTCGGCGTAGCGCGAAAATCGCTCACGCTCAATCCCCGCAGCCCCGGCAATGTCGCCCATCCCAACTGGTAGAGCATCGATGACGGCTTAAATATCCAAATTCACGACTTCCAGCGCATTGTCCTCGATGAACTTGCGGCGCGCCTCGACATTTTCTCCCATCAACGTGGTGAAAATAACTTCCGCTGCGACGGCGTCCTCGAGTTTCACCTGAAGGAGCGTGCGCGTGTCCGCGTTCATGGTGGTTTCCCAGAGTTGCGTCGGATTCATTTCGCCGAGGCCCTTGAACCGCGTAATGGTGAAATCCTTCTTCGCGTCTTCCATCACGTAGCTGAGCACGTCCTGCGCTTTCTCTTTCGTCGCCTTGTCGCCGTTGCGCGTTATCGTGAACGGTGGTTTGTTGTACTCCTCGGTCTGCTTGGCCAGCGCGCGCAGACGTTTGTATTCCGGCAGGGACGCCAGCGCCCAGTTGATCTTGGCGTTGTTTGGCGGACCAAATTGAATTTCGTACAGGCTGTGCTCCTCGTCAAAGGTCACTTTCCCGTCGAGCTTCAGCTTGGCCTTTTCGATTTCCTTCAATAATTTCTCAAGCGCCTTCTTCTCCTCGAATTCCGCTTTCTTGTCGAGCCCGTTTTCGGCGAGCAACTCGGGAAGGCCTGCCTCGCGCAGCCGCCGGCCCAGCTTCGCGGCCACAGCTTCGTATTCTTGCACGTTCAGCAAGAAGGTAGTCAGCCCTGCACCTTGCAGCGTCACGCCTTCCTTAGCCTTCACCACGTGGTCTTCGGTGGCGCGCTTCATCAGTTCGCGCGCGAAGTCGCGCTCGTCTCGGATGTACCGCTCGCTCTTCCCGCGCTTTACGCGATACAGCGGCGGTTGCGCGATGTAGATGTGGCCGCGCTCGATCAGCTCCTTCATGTGGCGGAAGAAAAAAGTCAACAGCAGCGTGCGGATGTGCGAACCATCGACGTCCGCGTCGGTCATCAGGATGATTTTGTGATAGCGCAGCTTCCCGGCGTCAAAATCGTCCTTGCCAATGCCCGTGCCCAGCGCCGTGATAATGGCGCGGATTTCTTCGTGTCCCAGCATCTTGTCGTAACGCGCCTTCTCAACGTTGAGGATCTTTCCTTTGAGCGGCAGGATGGCCTGGTATTTCCTGTCGCGCCCCTGCTTCGCCGACCCGCCCGCCGATTCACCCTCGACAACGAACAGCTCGCACCGCGATGGATCGCGCTCCTGGCAATCCGCCAATTTGCCCGGCAACCCGCTCGAATCCATCGCTGACTTGCGCCGCGTCAGCTCCCGTGCTTTCCGCGCGGCTTCACGCGCGCGCGCCGCATCAATGCACTTGGAAATGATGCGCCGCGCGACCGTCGAATGTTTGTCGAACCACTCGCCAAGTTTTTCGTTCACCAATTGCTCGACGTCGCCTTTGATGTCGCTGTTCAGTTTTCCCTTGGTCTGCCCCTCGAACTGCGGCTGTGGCAGACGCACGGAGACCACCGCCACCAGTCCTTCGCGGACGTCATCTCCGGTGATTGTCACTTCATCTTTTTGTTCCTTCAGCATTCCCGCGGACGATGCGAAGTTGTTGATCGAGCGCGTCAGCGCCGAGCGAAACCCGGACAGGTGCGTGCCGCCATCCACCGTGTTGATCGTGTTCGCGAACGCAAACACGTTTTCCCCGTACGTGTCGTTGTATTGCAGCGCGATTTCGATTTCGACGGTGCCACGCTTTCCTTCTATGTAGATCGGCGAATCGTGCAAAGTGCTTTTCCCGCGGTTCAAGTGCTTCACGAATTCCGTGATGCCGCCGGTAAACTTGAACTCCGCCGTTTTCTCCGTCCGCTCGTCATTGAGCGTGATTTTCAGACCCTTGTTCAGGAAAGCCAGCTCGCGCAGCCGCTGAGAAAGCGTGTCGAAGCTGTAGACGGTTTTTTCGAAAATGGCGGGATCGGGATGAAAAGTAACTCGCGTTCCCGTTTTGCGCGTCTTGCCCGTTTGCTTCAGCTTCGAGGTGGGCTTCCCTTTTTCATAGGTCTGCTCCCAGGTCGCGCCGTCGCGGGAAATCTCGAGCTCCAGCCAGTCGGAAAGCGCATTCACCACAGAAACGCCTACGCCGTGCAAGCCGCCGGAAACTTTGTAGGTGTCGCTGTCGAACTTGCCGCCCGCATGCAGGACCGTAAGCACGACTTCGGCCGCGGGACGCTTTTCAGTTGCGTGCATATCCACAGGAATGCCGCGGCCGTTATCCACGACTGTGGCGGAATTGTCGGCATGCACGGTAACGTTGATCTCGTCGGCAAATCCCGCCATCGCTTCGTCGACCGAGTTGTCCACCACTTCCCCGACCAGATGGTGGAGTCCCATCTCTCCCGTCGAGCCGATATACATCGCAGGACGCAGTCGCACCGCTTCGATTCCGCCCAAAACTTTGATGGACTTCGCGTCGTACTGATGACCCAGAGCTTTTCCGGTCACCGTTTCGCTGGCCGCTTCGCTGCCTCCGTCAACTTTGTCCCCCATGCATTCTCCTTTACACCGTTCCACGCACTTACGAATCGCCTGAATCGCCTGCGCAAAAGCGCTCGCTCAAGAGCGCTCGGTTCTTCCCTGCCTGGCTCGGCCTGCGCCTGGACGGACTCCGTTCGCTGCCGGAACCTCTTCGGCGCCGAAAAATTCGTTCTTTGTGAAGCGAGGAAAGGCGTGCTTCGAGACATCGTTCTACGTCGCCTTACCCTTTGGTCCCGGTCTGGCGCGGCCGAAACTCGTAGGGTTCCTGTTCCATCCCGTCCCGCGCAGCGGGACGTGGCGAAGACTCATTCAACTCCAAGCAAACCGCTGTTTGGCTCCTGGGGAAGAGCCAACTGACTGGGCCGGGTTACTTGGCCGACGTGGTCCAGTTGATTCTCTTGCGAATCGCCTTTGGTTTGACCGGACCGGGCCGATTTGGAAGAATCTCTACTGCAACCAACAGCAGACCTATTTTACTCGACTTGGCCGAATTTCTCAAGCAAGAGAAACACAAAATCAACACGATAAGTCTTTTGTTTAGTTATATTTATACTGCATTTGCACATCCTGCAACGCTTTCCAGCTTAAATGCCGAATGTGCCCCTTCCGGGCTACTTCTGGATCGATTCTTGGACCCCAAGTTCCCGCTCTTCGCGTAGCCCTTGGAAGAGTATCTCGTCAGTGCTGACGCAATCAAACTCCATGGTTGCGAGTCCTGCGGTCCCTCTCTGAGTACGTTTGAAACCCTCGACGGAAGTTTGGACTAGTGGCGGGGACATTCGATGTAGTGAGCGGTTTCATCGGCCACCGCGCGGCCGCAAATCTCCTCGACCAGGGCCATATCTTTTCCTTCGTTTTTGCGACAGTGAAAACTCGGAATGGAGCCGAATCCTCGTTGCGGCGAGACTCCGCCCCAGGAACACTTCTGGTGCGGGAAAAAACTTCGAAGGGCCCGGCAAAATCGAGGACTTCGACGTCGTCAAATAGCAAAATGCCGACGTTGAACTTCTCCATCAAATCCTCATAGGCATGATGATGTAGCGGTAGCGGTAACTTTCGTCGGCCAGGGGACGCATCTGCCCGGCTGATTGTTCATCCTTCAGCTCGATGCTGACCGGCCCGTCCGCAGCAGCCGCCAGGAAATCAAGCATATAGCTTGAGTTAAACCCGATGGCGATCGGATCGCCTTTATATTCTTTCTCGATGCTCTCCTTGGCCTCGCCGTATTCGGGACTCGATGCGGAAATCTCCACACCCTCCGTTGAGACCGCAAGTTTCACGGCGTGCGAACGCTGGTCGGCAAGCTGCGAGACGCGGCGCACTGCGTCGCTGAGTTCTGCGCGATCGAGCACCACGCTCTTGTTATTGTCCCGCGGAAGCACGGCTTCGTAGTTTGGAAATTGCCCCGTAAGAATTCGGGAAATCAGCAACCTGTGGCCGACTTGAAAGAAAAGATGGCTCTCATCTTTTGCAAAATCGATGTGCGCATCGGAACCCGCCGCGCTCGCGAGTTTTTCGACTTCGTCCATGGCCTTCTTTGGGATCAGCACTTTCACTTCGCCATTCAGCCCAGAAAGTTTCTGGTCCGTCTCCGCTAGCGCCAGGCGGTGGCCATCCGTGGCCACCATCGCCAGCGTGTCCGGCTTCAGGATGAGCAATCCCCCGTTCAGGGTGTATCGCGATTCCTCCATCGAAATGGCGAATTTCGTTTTTGCGATTAGGCTTTCGATGACGGCGGCGGGGATTTTTACCAGAACGTGCGGCATCGCAGGCAGACCGGGAAAAACTCCTCATTCGGGTTCGCCGAATTCGCGGGCAAGTAGAGGCGATAGAGAGGGCCCTAGGAGAAGAACACGAGTGCGCGGACGTGTTGCAATTGGTGGCGGGGTGCCGGGGGGCGCTGAATGGGTTAATGGCCGAACTGGTTGAGGGCCACATCTGGTTCCATGTGCTGGACCCGAATCGCGGCAAGGATTCTCCGCAAGCTGCAGCGGCAGAGGAACTCATCGATATTGTGAAGGCCTACCTCAAGTAGTTTGGAATATTGCGGGTTCGCTAACAGTCACCAAGGTGCAAGGCTGAAACAAGCGGTAGTCATCGCCCGGGCTGAATTCGATGAAACTGTCTGCCTTTCCTCCAGGAAGTTTCCTAAGTTTCCTAGCGGTCTCTCGCCGTGCCGGGTCCTCCAACCTCGGAGGTCGAAATCGACAAAGACGGGCATGTTCACTGGCTGGACAAGGGTGCCTGCGATAGTAGTCATGCGGACGGAACTACTCGCGGGATAATTGGGAATTGACCTTTGGCGTGACCAGGACCATGAGCCTATTACGGCCAGCGCTTCTTCAGACTACAGACGAAAATTTCACGGGCGTATCTTCACGGCGCTGCGTGTACGGTTGGTTGCGAAAGACCGCTGCCGTCTCGGTAATCTTGCTCGCGACTCTCCCCGCATTTGGGCAAGAAACTCAAACCAGCAGCGAGAAACTGCGTCCGGGGTCCATTCATGGAAACATTACCACCACCCAGGATGGCGCTTCGTCTGGGCTCCTCGGGATTACTGTAAAACTGGCCACGGAGCCGCCCGACGGCAGCCCGCGAACAGTAGACACAGATGAGGCAGGGCGGTATGAATTCACGAACCTCCAGCCGAAAAATTACACTATTTCCATTAGCCAACTGGGATTTAAGCCCGTTTCGAAGTTAGTTGCCATTGATTCCGGAAAAGTCGCGGTCCTGGACTTCAACCTGGAATTGGAAACGGTCAGCCAGAAGGTCGAAGTTCAAGAAGAAAACCCGGCCTTCGAACCGGAGACCGTCTCGACGCCCTCTGGGACAATCACTCATCGCGAACTGATCGCTCTCCCAACTCCGCAGGAAAGGATCAGAGAAGTGCTTCCGGTGACTCCGGGAGTGGTTCGAACACAGGATGGAAAGCTGACATTAAAAGGCTCAGATGAAAACCAGAGCCTGTTGCTGGTGAATTCCGCAAGGACCGCGGATCCCGTGACGGGGAGTTTTTCGATCCCTGTGCCGACCGATGCCGTGCAGTCATTTGCCGTCTACAAAACTCCTTACAACGCGGGACTTGGCAGCTTCTCCGGCGGCGTGACAAGCGTCGAAACCAAGCCTCCGCAGGAAGGGTGGAACTTCTACGTGAAGAATTTTGTTCCGAGCGTTCTTGGGAAGAACGACAGCATGGTAGGACTCTCGGAAGCGCTTCCGGGGGTGGACTTTGGCGGACCTTTGCTCGCCGGCAAGATGTTCTTCTCGGAAGTTTTCCAATACGAAATGAAGAAGCGCACGGTGCGAGGCCTGCCCTGGCCAAACGACATCACCAAGAAGCAGGGCTTTGATTCGTTTAGTACCCTCGAGGCGATTCTATCGCCAAAACAGATTTTGACGCTCACCGTGAATGCGTTCCCCCTTCGGCAGCAGCACGTCGATATCAACGCTCTCGTTCCAGAGACCGCCGGAAACGACTTGGATCAAAAAGGGGTGGCTGTCAGCCTGAGTGATAAGTACCAGTTTAGTTCGGGGGGGATATTCAGCGGCGTTGCGCAATACACCCGATTTGACAGCAATGCCCACGGCCAGGGATTCGAAGACATGCTGATAAGCCCTGCCGGCTGGGGCGGGAACTTCTTCAATCAATGGTCCAGGAGGGGCAAGGAGCTTCAACTGCTTCCCTCGTACCAGTTTGCGGAGAAGCACTGGTTTGGGCAACATGAGATCCACGTCGGCGTTGATTTTGACTACCGTTCCTACACCGGTACCAGCAACTCTGATCCCATACGGGTGCTGCGTCAGGATGGTTCGCTTGCGGAAGAAATCAATTTTCAGGGAACAGTTGTCCAGAACGTCTCGGATACGGGCGTCGCCGAGTTCGTTCAGGATCATTGGGTCGTTGACCCCCACTGGGCGGTCGATCTGGGAGTGCGGCTGTCGAGCGAAACGACTGGCTGGTTCGCGGCCGTGGCTCCGCGAGCTGGTGTCGCTTATTCTCCTGGCAAGGACGGCAACACCGTAGTTCGAGCAGGAGCGGGTCTGTTTTACGGCGCGCTGCCGCTTCTGGCGGGAAACTTTGCTGCCAACCCCACCCGCGTGGTTAGCATGTTTGACCCGGCAGGACAGCCGATCGGATTGCCTGTTACTTATGCCAACGCGTACGTCGGCAGCTTGAACCCCCTGTCCGCAGGCGCCTTGCCGACCCAACCCGGTACGAGCCCCCGCAATTTCACGTGGAACGCTGAAGTGGATCGCCGTTTAGGAAAAAACGTCATGTTGCGCATCGGTTACATCGACAGCCACACGACGTACGTCTTTGTGGTTAACCCGTTTACAGCCGCGCCGGGCGGGAATTCCGCTTTGGGGCTTACGAACAGCGGCGCTTCGCTCTATCAAGAAGTGGAAAGCACCGTGCGTTTCAAGATTCACGAGCACAACGAAGTAAACGCGTCCTATGTATGGAGCCGCACGCGTGGAGATTTGAACAATCTTTCCAACGTGCTTATTCCATTTGCACAGCCCGTTATTCGCCCGAACGTCTACGGCATCCTGCCTTCCGATGTGCCTAACCGCGTTGTTACCTGGGGAATTTTTTCTTTGCCTTTGAAACTGACGCTCAGCCCCATCGTCGACGTGCACACTGGCTATCCATACTCCAACGTCGACGTGCTGCAGAACTACGTGGGCACTCCCAACGGGCAGCGCTTCGCCACCTATTTTTCATTAGACGTGAAGATTTACCGCGTATTCCGTATTCCTTTTCTCGGCTCCAGACAGGGTAAGGGTCATCATATCCGGCTAGGGTTCTATTCGCTGAATATCACCAATCATGGCAACTTCAACGCCGTGTTCAACAACGTGACCGCGCCAAACTTCGGGCAGTTCGTTGGCTTCCTAGACCGGAGAGACGGGGCTGTCATCGATTTTCTGGACTGAATGGTGGAAGATCGGGCGGTTCGCCGCAAGGCCACTCAGCGGAGCTCGACTTCCAATCCTGAGTAAGACTGGCCGCGCGTCACGCGAGCATGTCTTGCCGGTGCGAGCGGGGGCGGGGCAAGTCGTGGCAGGCACCTTCCGGACAAGCCGCCCTTCGGAGAATGCTCTAGGGCGTGGACGATTGCCGGTTAGGGACATTCGATGACAGCTTGGGGATGAGAAATTCCTGGAGGAGATTGACGGCGGCGGATTCGCCGATTCCGATGAGCGTGTTTTCGAACGTTAGAGCGGCCCCATTTCGATTTTCCGACGGGTAGTAGAGATTTGAAATGCCCCCCGCGGCGAGGCTCCCGAGGATACTTGAGTAATTTGCCTGCCAGTGTCCATTGTCGGCCTTGCAGATAACCGAATTGGCGATGGCATAGAGAATTCTCGATCGTCTGCTGCCGCTTCCCTTGTAGAAATAACGCGGATCCTGTTTCAGGAGCGAAGGCAGTACCGCGCTTCCGATGAGCGTACTAAACACAAGGTCGCCGTAGGAGGCGCCATAGCGCTTTGCATAGCCTTGCGCCCCTTGTCCATATCCACTGAATTCATTCGTCGCCTGCTGTACTCCCGCAATGACGCCAGTCACTCCGAAGCTGATTGGATCTACTGTCGACTTCCAGGCGAGCTCGAACTTTTGCCGCGTGTTGAGAGGAGCGGCGTTGTGGACGTAGGTGACATAGAAATTTGGAACGACGCCGAGCACGCGTTGCTTCTCTTCGACTTTGAGCTGGTCTTCTGCCACCTCGGTCAGTGAAGGAACGACCCGCACCTCAGTGGTAGTGGCAGCAACAGTCAGGGCGATCTGCGGGACAATGCGGATCTCGCCCGAACCCAGGATTCCAGAGGATGTTTGCGTCGCGAAGCCCGCCGACGTAATGGTGAGCTGGAAAGACCCGGGAGCGATATTGGCAAAGGAGAATTGGCCGTCGTTGCCTGACAGCACCTCTCGGCTTGGGGATTGATCTTCACGCGAAAGTTCCATGCGCGCTCCGGGGACGGCGGCGCCCGTTTGATCGACTATTGTCCCCCTGATGCTTCCTGACAACCGCTGATCGGGCTGCTGCTCGCCGGCTGATGCCCCTGTTGCCTGTGCGTCAGGCAGACCACTCGTCATTCCCGGGGCAGGTTGCTGCGGCCGAGCCAGAGGTGGAAGGCCGCAAAGCAAAGTGCTCAGGAATAGCCAAACTATCCGATCTTTGTATCCAGTTATGATCATCGCCATCAGTTCACTATGATGCTGTTCCAAGGGGTTTGGGTTTCCGATAGGGTGGACGTCAATGCAAGTTACCAGTGGAAGCCTTGCCAGTCATCTGAAAATCATCTCGGGTAAGCGCTACCCAGGCCCTCAAAATTGAATAATACTATCGCTGAGCACAATGATTAAACGCTCTTGCGGGCGGATGGCGCAAGATGCAAGGGCGCGCCAATTAGTGCGGGCATCCTGTTAGAATATTGAGCGGAGCGGCACTTCGAGGCAGGTGCGG
>Ga0207137_1016_pt2 | contig 34256 bp, 15 predicted proteins | sample Alteio_BWMinHeat_9_FD_153572 | JGI IMG/M metagenome (GOLD analysis project Ga0207137, IMG submission 153572) | Enriched cells from forest soil in Barre Woods Harvard Forest LTER site, Petersham, Massachusetts, United States -... | ecosystem: Environmental > Terrestrial > Soil > Temperate forest >...
CTGCACCGGTAGCTAAAGCAATCAAAGCAGCGACGTCATTCTTCTCAGCTCTTCCTTCGAAATCTCTTCAACCGGAAATAAAAGCGGAGCAGCCGGCGCGGCATCTAGATTCCAATTATGCAACACCCCTAATCGCAGAAAATAATGTCCATCTTGAATCTCACGTGGAATAAAACATAACTCCGTATTCGTGACTTTATGTTCCGCCACATTAATCCCAGATGCATCTCGGTTAGCGGGCATTCTGAAAAACGAAACGTGATTCAGTAATTCACCTTCGTCACTCGCGCGATCAATAGACGGTAAATTCGTTAATAAATGCTTATATCCACAGTCGACAAGAAATTGCATGGCTTCGAATGAAAAATAAGGTGGATTGTCGAATCGATTGAAGGGAGTTTCTAAATAATTCAAATGATCACAACGAATGATGATCGCTTGAGTTGTTGGAAATTCTCCGCGAATCGAACGCATGGCATTCTCGATCCCATATCGAGTTATCAGATAATCGCCATGTTTTGCATGTTTGTAAGTGTCATTCGTCGTATCGTAAGCGACAGGTCTTACTGAAATTAATAGAGCTTGATGCAGCGTATCTTCGATTCCTGCCATGACATCTGAAATACTGACAGCATCTTTGCTAATATGGCCAATGCTTTCTGTGTGAGTTGTATTGCAATGCGGTGTAAACGTCACAGAATCACAACGCACACCGTTAGCTTTGCCGTCTCGTAGCGTGACATCCAGTATTCGATCGGTTTTCGCTAACGGTTGGTCAAACGCATTTGCCTGCTCGCCTTCATTAAAACGAAGCGGAACAGAAATCCTCACCGGCTTTTCAGCGGGACGTAAAAACTTATCAGCGCCACGAAAAAGAGGACGATTAAAAAAACCAAAATGATCCTGTTGAAGATCCTGTCCCGAAACTTTTTCTTTTAACTGTGCCATCATCGATCCTGTAATTTATTGAATAAATGACAATATGCCATATTATGGGTAGAGATTCAATCGTGAATCATGTGGACCCCATAATTTTCTGCATATTCGGCAGATTATTAGGGGTAATTATCTGCGAGATTTGCAGAAAAGCTATCTTGCCGTAGCGTTTCCAGTGTTTGCGTTTCGTATCAAGAGATTGTGATGAAGACCTTTGGGAAATTGTAGGCCCTAAAACCGCTTAATATTACCTTAAGAATTTTGAGATACCTTAAACATTTAGTTTAATGGATGGGAACTCCGTGAAAAAGATACTTTTTGCCTTTATAGCTTGCTGTACAAGCATCTGTTTTGCCGACAACACCGATGGTGTTCGTTTGATACCACTTCCGGAGGCCTCGAACTATACCAGGGCTCAGTCTCACAGAGTGCCTATCTTATCTGTGAAGTTAACTGAGATATTAGCAGCCATGCAGCATGCTCGCAGTAAACAGCTCTATGACGGCGCTCGTGGGGTTGCAGCAGGGCAACTGCCATCTCGTGTTGATTTAGGCATGAATGGTGTGCCTAGATTTAATCAAGGTCACAATGGTACCTGCGTGACTTTTGCTATTACTGCAGCCATCGATGCATCACTCGGTAAAGGTGATTACGTTAGTCAACTATGCCTATTGCAACTCAGTAGCCATCTCAGTGCTAATAGTTATTGGTACACTGGATGGAATGGCAGCGATGGTCACCAAACTTTATCGCATATCGCTGAATACGGTCTCATCACCAAAGAAGATCAAAAAAAAGGTGCCTGCAATAAAGTATATGAATATCCACTCAATGAAGCTGGTGCTCAAGCACAACTCCAACTGAACTCAACAGAATATCATCGCTACAGCCATAATGTATTTGCCGAAGCTGGTATTCAACCGCAATTATTATTTAAAATAATACACAATAAACCGGATAGTTTTGTTACCCTTGGCAACAACAGTGATGGTTGGGTAAGTCCTACGGAATCTCTTGAAAAAATGCGCAAATCTTTAGCAGAAGGTAATCGCGTTGCTCTCGGTTATTTACTCAATACAAAGCATATTTACGACGGCCGCAATAAAAGTAATTTCGATACTTGGTTTGCCAGCAAAGAGTTAAAAGACGCGTTCAACACCCAGCATATTGTCACAGCAGCAGACCTTGAAGATTGGGGCCAACATTATGTGGTGGTTTATGGGTATGACGATAATATTACCGTCACCAATAAAGCCGGAGAGAAACAAAAAGGTGTGTTTTATATTCGTAACTCTTGGGACAATGGCAAAGATATTGAATACATGAGCTATGATTATTTCAAACTTATGGCGGGTGAAGCTTATAGTATTAACACTGTGAAAAACAATTGACCAATGATTAGTAATCAACCAATTACCGCAAAATGCGAAAACCCCTTGAGCTATCTTGGGGCTTTTTTTATTAGATTAGAAGACTAAAGCCCTCAAGCAACAGTTTCCAAACAGACTCAACCTCACACCATCATCGCCCTAAAAAAAGAATGCGCCCTCCTTTACAATACATTAGGGCAATGCTTTGACCCCAAAAACCCTACAACTATAGCAAAAATACACATTAAATATGGACAAGCTCATCACAAACACGTACAATATGCGTATAGTGAAGATAGCAAGAGGGTGACATCCGTGAAAAAAGATAGCAGAGAACCTAGATTTGGCACATTGGGCAGAAATGTATTGGGCTTAATTTTCGAGAATGTTCGGGACCGAAAGCGGCATCATTTCTCTCTGGTGAATAAGAATTGGGCTGCGGGGTTTCGTTACTTTGATAGAGACAGAATTCAATTAATAAACAACTTTATAAACAACTTCCCTCGGTTAGCTAGCCTTATCAAATCTCATCAGCATCTAGTGAAAGATTGGCGTGAAGAGCTGTATTGGGTTACCCAATTTGCAAAATACTTTCCAATCTATTTCAGAAATATATTAAATGAGGAAATGATACATACCAAAGAAGAATGGATTGGAAAATGGAGAGAAAGATTCAATATACTGTTCGAAGGCCACGATCTATACGTGAAAAACAAGTATAAAAATTTTTTTCTTGCACTGGCGGAATGTGATATAGATAAATTGGATGATTTTATCGTATCTGAAACATACCGATCCGATTTCAGAATCGAAACAATACTGAATGGACATTTATTTGAGATTGGTAGTCAGCAACTTTCGAAGGTGATGGGTGAAAAAGTTTGGCAGTTGATCACAAAGAAATTTGAAAATAAGGAAATGTTGCCTTTTTGGGCCATTGTCACCCATCAATCAGAAGAAATTATCATACAGCAAATTCAGAGTGTGGCAAATGTAAATACTCCACGTGCCTGGGAAGGCCGCTCTCTTCTCCATTGCGCTGCTGAAAAAGGTTGCTTGCAAGTGGTAAAGTTTCTGCTTGCACGACAAGCTGATGTGAATCCACAAATTGAATTCTACGGGTACAATCTTCACAGAGAATACAGTCATGTAGGAGGATCCTCACCACTACATTTGGCATGTCAAGGTGGTCACCTTGAAATCGCTTCGCTGCTGCTGGATAATCAAGCAGATGTCAATGCAACGCGTGTTGATGGCATAACACCACTACATGACGCTTGTGTAATGGGTTGCAGTGAAGTCGTCGAGCTTCTGTTAAATCGAGGAGCCAATGTAGATGCCTTTGTGTCTTTAGGTGCCGAGGACCCCATGAGTGTTGTCGACGACTCTATGGGTTATGCCTCCGAATGGGGTATCACTTCATTACATGTGGCCTGTCAAAGAGGTGATTTTAAAATCGCGAAGCTGTTACTAGATCACCAAGCGGATGTAAATTGTCCTCGTACTTATAATATAACTCCCCTACATGACGCTGTTCAGCAAAATCATGCACAGATTGTTGAACTGCTGCTAGATCGACAAGCCGATGTAAATGCCAAGGTTGAAGAAAGTGGCTCCACGCCGCTGCATTGGGTTTGTGAATATGGCTCCTCCCTTGCCATCACAAAACTTTTGGTCGCAAAACAAGCCGAAGTAAACGCCAAAAATGCATGGCATCAAACTCCACTAGACCTTATTTGTGAGGAACATCAACTTGAACTCTGTCAATTCCTAATTGATCATGGCGCGAATTTATTTATTGTCGATCCGTTCACAGACCCAGAATATACAGACTTAAAACGCGATGATAAAATAAAAAAATTCTTAATTATAAAAAGCATAGAGCAAATGCAAATTGGGTATAATAATAACTGTGATACATTGAGATGGAATGAGATATTGAGATATCAGAAAAAGTTGGCTAGGCAATACTCTTTATGTATTGTGCCACTTTGCAAAGACGATGTTGATTTCTTGTTGTTATTCGCTATCTTTACTCGTCAATCATTCGAAGAAATTCAAAGAGTCATTGACTTAGGTGCCAATCCACTTGGCAGTGATGTATATACGATCAAACCCATTGAGTTAGCGCAATTGTTTTATCCTGATGTCTCGAGTTTAATATCTGATTCAATCCAGAGAAATCAAAATGATATCACGCAATTCTCAGACCCACTACTATCGACAATGGCGATGGATATAGAAGATGATTTAATTCCAGATTTCGAGTCGCCCGATAGTGAGGAAGAAGAATCGGCCGGTTATGACAGTCTCACTAAAAGAAAACGTAACTCTTAAAAATAAAAAAATGACACTGCACCGGTAGCTAAAGCAATCAAAGCAGCGACGTCATTCTTCTCAGCTCTTCCTTCGAAATCTCTTCAACCGGAAATAAAAGCGGAGCAGCCGGCGCGGCATCTAGATTCCAATTATGCAACACCCCTAATCGCAGAAAATAATGTCCATCTTGAATCTCACGTGGAATAAAACATAACTCCGTATTCGTGACTTTATGTTCCGCCACATTAATCCCAGATGCATCTCGGTTAGCGGGCATTCTGAAAAACGAAACGTGATTCAGTAATTCACCTTCGTCACTCGCGCGATCAATAGACGGTAAATTCGTTAATAAATGCTTATATCCACAGTCGACAAGAAATTGCATGGCTTCGAATGAAAAATAAGGTGGATTGTCGAATCGATTGAAGGGAGTTTCTAAATAATTCAAATGATCACAACGAATGATGATCGCTTGAGTTGTTGGAAATTCTCCGCGAATCGAACGCATGGCATTCTCGATCCCATATCGAGTTATCAGATAATCGCCATGTTTTGCATGTTTGTAAGTGTCATTCGTCGTATCGTAAGCGACAGGTCTTACTGAAATTAATAGAGCTTGATGCAGCGTATCTTCGATTCCTGCCATGACATCTGAAATACTGACAGCATCTTTGCTAATATGGCCAATGCTTTCTGTGTGAGTTGTATTGCAATGCGGTGTAAACGTCACAGAATCACAACGCACACCGTTAGCTTTGCCGTCTCGTAGCGTGACATCCAGTATTCGATCGGTTTTCGCTAACGGTTGGTCAAACGCATTTGCCTGCTCGCCTTCATTAAAACGAAGCGGAACAGAAATCCTCACCGGCTTTTCAGCGGGACGTAAAAACTTATCAGCGCCACGAAAAAGAGGACGATTAAAAAAACCAAGATGATCCTGTTGAATATCCTGTCCCGAAACTTTTTCTTTTAACTGTGCCATCATCGATCCTGAAATTTGTTGAAGAAATGGCAATATGCCATATTGTGGGTAGAGATTCAATCGTGAATCAGGTATATGGATTTAGCCGCTCACTCAATTCTCGTCAACTTCGAGATAGGTATTAGGTCTAACACAAACGATATAAGCATTATGGTGGCGTTTAAACGGGGGTGTTTATTATCTGCTATAGTTAAAATGAAGGGTAATTATAGGAGAATTGAAATGCAAAGACAAAGAGTAGATCCGAGAGTTTTTACTGAAGCTGTGAAGAATGATAAGTATGATTATATACTCGCGCAACTTAACAGCCCAAATTTCAATGTCAATACCCGCATATATGCCAACAATCATGCGGCACTTTCTTATGCGGTCATGCAGAATAAGCCTGAGTTAGTGAAGGTTTTTTTGCGCATGGGTGCCAATCCGAATATTGTGATGAACAATACCTGTTCTATGCTGCAGTATGCTGTATTAGCCGGATTTCATGATGTTGTAAGGGAGTTATTAGCTGATCCTAGGACAAAAGATTTTTATAATGGATTCGCGCAGGCGGATGGTTCGGCATTAGACATCGCAAGAAGAAATGACGATCAAATAATGGTTGATTTATTGTTAAAACATGGTGCAGATCCGGATGCAAAATCAAGTGTAAAATCAATGCGCAAGAAAAGAGATGATATAAATGAAATAAAGCAATATTCGCAGAAATATCCACTGATGGTGATAAAAGACTACGACAATAAAGATGCAATAATAAAAGCGGTTGCAATAAAAGATGCACAAAAATTGCTTGATGTTGTAGATGTTGCTGTTTACGATGATAATTATGTTTTATATGATAATGATCTTGGTGAAAATATAGCTAAACATAGTGCAATCGAAATAGCTTGTGAAAAGGGTGATCTTCAATGCGTTAAAATTCTCCTTGCGTTAGGCTCAGACTATTTATATCAAGGCGATTATGGTACTGCAATTGAACTGGCAAGAAATAATGGCCATGAAGAGGTTGTTAAATACATCGAAAATTTGAAAAAGGAAGAGGCTGTTATTTTTCAGCAGTTTATTGATGCTAAAAATGCTTTAAGAAACGCCTTAAAGATTTTGTCAGATGAGAAGATCACTGATAAAAGCGCTGCAGTTCTTGAATTGAGTAAAGTTAGAGATGAATATTTTTATATCATTCACAATCATATTGATAAGCTGTTTGATGCTGAATCTGATGCTAAAGAAGGTCTCAGTAAGTTGCTTGAAGCTTTGTTGGTATATGGTGCAAAAAATTCCCCTATTCCTAAATCCGCAATTGCAGACGTATTAGGCCACCTGGGTTACAAACTGCAGGAACATTTTATGCAAGAAAAAGCCTATGCTGCTCAAGCCTTGGAATGTCTGTTGAGTAAAAATATCAGCGAAGAGATGGAGCAATCGTATTTTCAAGATTTTTCACAACAGATATCTGCGATGCGCAATGGTGCAGTGGTCGAAGCGAAAAATATTCAGGAATTAAAGGAAAAATATCCAAAAGAAGTTCAAAGTTTTATCAAAAATTTGAATGAAATTCAGCGTGATACGCAGGGGGTTAAGCTGTCATTGATTTGCATATTAATGAAAGCGAATAGGACAGATGATGACCTGAAAGTATTAAAATATAATTTATCGAATCTAATAGCAAATAAACTGGGCGATCAAAAGGTAGAAAAATTTGATATTGCAGATTTCGCAAGTAAATACCCTGATCAAATAGCAAGTATTGTAAAGGATTTAGAGGAAACGTTCGCGGATATTACCGGCGAAAAATTGAATATAGGTGATCTCCTCAAATCTGTCATAATTCCACCCAAGCCAGAGCCAGGCCCAAAAGTGGACTGGGTGCACCCCAAAGAATCCCCACCAGAGCAGCAACAAGAGGAACAAAAAAGACCACAAGAGTAGCAAATTCGGGGTCTACATAGAGAAATAGAAAAGTATTATTTTCTAAATCCAAAATAAATTAATATCAGGCCGAGGATAAAGTCTAAAATGCCAGCACCGTAGGCAAGCTTAACGTTTTCGACAAACATGAGCGAAACACTATCGAGAAATTGTGGAACGAAAATAAGGCTCACACCTTTAATTAAACTGAGCCAGGCAATAATTGTGATAATTAAGCGCCAATTCCACTGCCAAATATTGTGGCTCACCACAGCCAAGAGACCAACAATGAGTGTAAAAAATCCTGTAACAAACATGAGCGGGGCATCATTAATTAAGTGCTTTACCATGTCAGAGAATTGGGCCATATTGAGCAGCATTGCTGTGCTGACAAGCACCAGATAAATACCTAAAACCTTGGCGAGAAATTTAGAAACATCCATTTTGCACCTCCAGTTTACGTTTGAGAGCAATATAATTTTAGCATATTGCCCCTCACCAGTAGGGTGTGTCTTCCTAATCAGCAATTGCAATTGCCTAAAATATGCTATACTTACAATCAAGAGGCAGAAATGAACAAGAATTGGCATGTATTGTGGGGGTGGGTTATGTGTAACAAGATGAGATCATTAGTCATTGCTTTATTAGCTCTTGGGTTTGCGGTGAGTGCTGAGGCTGCCATTTATTATGTGAAAGCCAGTGCCCCAAATGGGGGAAATGGTAGCAGTTGGTCAAAAGCGTTCAATAACTTAAATTCTGCGCTGAGTGCTGCCAAATTAAGCACGGGTCCCGATCAAATTTGGGTTGCGAAGGGAACTTATAAACCTACAACAACCTGCGGAAATGTGACCGCAACATTCCAGTTACCGAGTAATGTCGCCATTTATGGTGGCTTTAATGGGACGGAAACATCTATCGGTCAAAGAAATCTAAATACTAATCCTACTGTGTTAAGCGGTGATATATGCAATAAAGGCCATCCAACCGCCATTCAAACCAATTATACGCTTTACTCATATCACGTGCTTACCGCTGATGGCGTGAGCGGTGTGAGCCTAGATGGCCTCATCGTCAGCGATGGTTACGCAGCAGGCTCTGATGCCGGAACACTAACTCATATGACACCACCACAATTACAATTTGTTATTGGAAGTCTGACTCAAATCGATGATGCAGGTGCAGGCTTGCTCGTTCGAAATAGTGCGCAAGCCATTCCGAGCACGCAAGTCGTTTTGAATAATATGGTGTTTCAATATAATGATTCAGATGCTACAAATGGCGTACTAGGTGGTAACCCGCTACTTGGAACGCCACCAATAGCCTCTGGTGGGGGTGCAATAGCGGCAATCGATGAAGGTACCTTAGTCACCATATCAAACTCATTATTTCAGTACAATAATGCTTTTGTTACAGGGGGAAATGGTGGTGCGCTCACTGCTACAGTGGAAGCTTCATACAATATTAGCAACAGTACCTTTCAAAATAACACCGGAAATCGTAATGGTGGCGCTATTCATGGCAAAGATGCAGGCACAATCACGGTACAAGGCAGCAACTTTATCAACAACAAGTGCCTCGGACACGCATTAATTGATGAAAGTGGCGGAGCTTTGGGTATCATTGATACCAACCTCACCGTGTTGGGATCTTATTTTCAAGGCAATGTGGCAGGTCCCTTGGCCGGTGCGGGAGGTGCGATTTTTTTCCACACCCCGTTTGATGATGGCGATATATACACATTCACAGTGAATAACTCCGTGTTTGTTAATAATCAGGCCTTTGGCGTTGGCGGTGGTGCTATTAATATTTTAGGCATTCAACCCCATGCAGGATCAAATGCCAGTATTAATAATTCTTTATTCATCGGCAATGTAGCGGGTATTGGTGGGGCGATACATAGTTCCTCACTACCTGCCACAATTACCAACTCACTTTTTATAGGCAATCAAGCTTGGATTCAAGGTGGCGCGGTCTATGGCTCGAATCTTTTCAACGTCATTATTAGCGATCCTTCTCCAGATCCTGGACCGGTAGTACGACCATTACTCGCGATCACAGGGAATGTTTTTGCTAACAACAGTATAATTGGATTTCCACCAAACACTGTTCAATGTAGCTTTCCTATATCAACCTACCCCTGCACATTCTTCCCTGCATTTGGCTTAAATGTTGCTGCATTTGGGTTTGGTCCATTTTTTGGAGGCCCACCAACCGAGGTTGATGCTATAAATCAAGGCGGCGGTGCGATTGGTGCTGGATTTAGTGCCAATGTTAATATCTCAGGGGGTATATTCTTAAATAATAGTGCAACTGCTGTTAGCACGCCTGCTGATAATGGTGGCGCAATATTAGTAGGAGGTACCTTTGGTCAAGTGCATACCACCCCTCCTGGGCAAGGTATGAATGAAGCTTACGTCAAGGTCAGAAATTCCATTTGTGCTGGCAATACCGCACAAGCGCTAGGGGGTAACAATACCGCTGTTGAGGATTTGGGCACTCCATTGGGTGGTGTAATCTTAGATATCGATAGCAGCTGCAGCCTACACTAAGGAAGTCAAAAGATTTGTTAAATATATCTCAGGGCAAGATTTCGTCATTTGGGTGGCACATCCTTTTTTTATTTTAATTATTTTACTACTGAAGCGCGCAGATCTATATACTGAATGTATCTCTTGGTATATTTTCCAGATCTGCACACGCAACAAATTTATCTGACTCAAGAGCTAATATGAAGCTTAGGGATGTTGGGTAAAATGGTTTTTTCTAATATGGACACTTTTGCTTTCTGATCGCCATACATCTCAAATCCTGTGTCTTTGATGCTAAAGCCTAGGTGCTGCCAAAATCGTAGTGCATTATGATTTTTATCGTGAACCACGAGGCGCAATTCTTTTCCGCCCGACCTGTAGACCATAGATTCTAGGTCATGATACAAAGCACTGCCGTAGTGTTGATTTCTTAATTGTGGCGCTATCAGCATAAAACCTAAGCACCAGCATTGTAGACGTGGGTAATCGCGGATTAGGTCTACTACTCCAACAATGATATCGGATTTATCTGCAATTCCGATAACAAATTTATCGTTCGGTTTTTTAGTAGGAGGGAGTGATTCGAATAATTCATCAACATCTTGGTAAGTAGCAATTTGGCCTGATGCCTGAATAAAATAATCTGATGATTGTTGATACAGTGATAATACCCGATCACCTTGTCTCGCTGAGAGCAATTGCAAATTGAAAGGATGTTTATTGCTCGCATATTTATTCAGGAGCGCACTGAAATGATCAGTCGTTAAATTAGACATATAAGATCTCTTTATTAGAGCCAATTTAAAAAATCTATCTTTCATAGAAAACCGCCAAATCGATGTCCATACTTCTCAAGCACAAAATGTCTATGCAAGGGGTTATAATCATGTAATATTTCCGGGTGATTTGCAACCCTCCTGGGGGGAGGTTCATTTGCAGAAGCTTGCAATGGACATGTGGTTTGTATGTTACTCTCAGTATGGCTATCAGCTGTATCATCTTCAGTAGGGCAACAAAAAAATCTATAACAGCAGTTAAAGGTTGAGTTCCTTTTCGCTATGGGTTTTGCAATCATGGTTTCAGTTTCATCCATGCTGATAGCTTCATGTTTATTCATCATATCTCCTCACAGTAATAAAATTATTTTCTTGATAGATTGCATCAGATTTTCTAACATATTTTTTAGACCATATGGATAAATCATTTAATGCTGATGAAACTTTTGTGTTAACAGGCTCATTCTCTTTTATGAAGTCCGTATTGATTAGTGCATTCAAATTATTGACAAAATCATCCAAAATAGTTGAAGCGGATTCTTGATTGAAATACTTGTTGTCATAATCAATTCTTATTTCCAAAGCATTATTGAGAGAATCAAAACTAACAGTAACATTCAGCGGGTGATGAAACTTATCATGACCTGTTATCGATAGAATTTTAACTTCACAAGGTAAGTCTTTTTCATTATGAAAGCTTATAAAGTTAAAAGTAGCAAAATAAACGTTTTGTAAGTTATTATTTTCCATAATTTGATTCACGGGAAATGTTGCATGAGTTTCTAATTCACATAAATCTCCCTGAAGAAGTTTAATTTGTTCGTTTTTGTCATCAATAACCTTTATTGATACAGGCAACAGTGTCCAGAAAAGTCCCAAGGCATTAAACGACTCGGGGATTTCTGCAAGTCTTCCACCGTTGCTGATAACTCCAATGGTTTTAAAAGGGTCATTGGTTAATTTACTGATAGTATCAAATAAAGCACTTAAAAAAACAGCTTTTATATTGACCTTGAGTTGTTTGCCAAGTATGAACAACTGATCACGAAGGGTAGTGTCCAATAATTTATCTAATGCTACATTGTCACAATCAACTGCGGGTATTGGCTCTAAAGAATGCGGTGCGAGTCGACTGATATGTTTTTGCCAAAATGAAATGTGCTTTTCAGAAAGGCTCAGTTTGTTTTCATATTCAACATACCAGCGATGAACATTTTTAGCTTTTACAAGATTGATTGGCGTGCCACTTTTATTGAATAAATACGTATTAAAAAGATCTTTTAAGAATTCAACGATTCCCCACCCATCCTCAATCGCATGGTGTAAGGATATGAAAAATTCGAATTGTTTTTCGTTTAGTTGGAATAGCGCCACTCGAAATAAGTTTGCAGCAGGATCGTTAACGTCAAAACAGCTTTTTCTATCTGCCAAATGATGGGCAACAATTATTTTGCGTTGTTCGGCACTAGATAGTCCTGATAAATTACGCTCGTATAAGTCGTAATTAATTTTAGTTTGAATTCTTTGCATGTAGCCTTTGTCAGTTGCAACAAATCGAATGCGAAAAGCTGGATGTCTATTGATGACATATTCTAATGCAGCTTTAAACGCAGGCATCGAAAATTCATTGTTTTCACAATGGTAAGATATTTGTGAGTGATAGACTCCTGGGCCATAATTAAGCACCATAATTTCTTGCATTTTAGATAGTGGATATAATGCCTCATCATCCAAATAATCGGAAAATTCTAATGAAAGCGCACTGACTTCAGACATTCGTTGATCCGCTAGTTTCGCCAGTTCCACAATACTGCGGTATTGGAATAGATCACCTAAGCTAATATTAATGCCGTTCTTAAGACTTTTCGAGATAACTTGAGCTGCCAGTATTGAATTACCACCGAGCTTAAAGAAATCATCATAAATTCCCACATTATCATTCGCTAATATATCGCTCCATATGCTCCACAGCGCAGTTTCTCGAGCTGTTCGTGGAGCAACAGTTCCTTGCTCTGAGGACGAATACGTCGGTATAGGCAACAGTTTACGATCTAACTTCCCATTAACAGTCAACGGTAATTTATCCATCAACACGTAAGCGCTAGGTATCATATAGTTCGGTAGCTTTTTCATGAGCAACTGTTCAACATGATGTGATATTTTATCTTGACTGACCATGTAAGCGACCAGCTGTTTATGTTCATTGTTACCCATAACCACGACTGCAACTTCCTTAACAAGATTGAGCTCTCTAATTGCAGACTCAATTTCGCCAAGTTCTATACGAAAACCGCGTAGCTTGACTTGCTGATCAAGTCGACCCAGGTACTCGATATTGCCGTCCGTTAAGTGACGAGCAAGGTCACCCGTGCGGTACCATCGTCCTACTCTGCTGTTTTGATGAATAGGTTGATCAATAAATCGATCGGCGGTAAGCTGAGGTTGATTGAGATAGCCATTCGCAAGTCCGGCACCACCCACATACAATTCGCCTTTAACTCCTATGGCTACAGGTTGTCTATTTCTATCTAATATGATTAAGCAGAGATCTTCAATTTGCTTACCAATAACGCTACCTTGTTTTTTTGCAAGCGTTTCTGCAGTAATCTCACAATAAGTCACGTGAACGGTCGTTTCTGTTATACCATACATGTTAATTATTTTAGGCTTGCTGTCACCATGCCGATTAAACCATGGGCTCAACATTAAGGGTGACAATGCTTCACCACCAAAAATAACATAACGTAAGTGCAAGTTGTCTTGCGCTTTTAATGCGTCATGTGTGATCAGTTGACCAAAAGCCGACGGCGTTTGATTGAGCACAGTAATTTCATGCTTAATAAGAAACTCGTAAAATAATTCCGGTGAACGTGAAACCAAATAAGGCACAATAGCTAAACGTCCGCCGTATAAAAGAGCTCCCCACATTTCCCAAACAGAAAAATCAAATGCATAAGAATGAAATAAAGACCAATGGTCATTTTCATTGAAACCATAATAATCTTGGGTTTTTGAGAACAGCCGGCAGACATTAAAATGCGTAATTAACACCCCTTTAGGATTACCGGTAGAGCCAGAGGTGTAAATCACGTACGCCAAACTAGCTGAATTTGAGATTGCTTCTGGATTTGCAGATGACTTCGTGGCAACCTCATCATTTAATTTGTCTATTGTTATGACGATATTGAGATGCTCTTTAAATTGCGCACGGAGCTTATCTTGAGTCAATAAAATGGTTGCTCGAGTATCATTTAAAATATAATTTATTCTGTGTTGTGGGTAAGTAGGATCAATGGGGACATAAGCGCCACCCGCTTTGAGTATGGCTAAAATTAACACCATCATATCTATTGATCTGTCTACGCATAAACAGACTAACATGTCGGGTTTAACGCCACGCTCTATCAAATAGTGCGCAACCTTATTCGCTTGCTGATTCAGTTCTTCATATGTCAAGCTTTCATCTTCATAAGTGACAGCGATCTTAGTAGGATATTTAACAACTTGATTTTGGAATAAACTAACCAGCGTAGTATTTTGTGATAGCATAGATTCCGATTCATAGTGCATCATTTGTTGAAACTTGTTTAGTTCAGGTTGAGTCAGGTATTGAATGTACGCAATATCTTTATGCGGGTCGGATAAGATGTGACTTAATAACTCAATAAAATGATCTGCCATTCTCTTCATTGTTGATGGTGTAAAAAGGTTTGAATCGTATTCAAAATTGAGCAGCAAACTGGTGTTTTCTTGCCCTTGCGCATAGAGTACTAAATCATATTTAGAGGTTTTTGTCTGAAGTTCTATCTCTTTCGTGTCTAGACCCTGCATTTGCAATGATTTATCTAAATTTGAATTCATCACAAACATCACTTGAAACAGAGGTGAAATATTTGTGTCATAGGGTATGTTTAATTGACTCAAGATTTCTTCAAAAGGGACATCTTGATTATCATAAGCGCCCATCGTTGACTCTTTGACTTTTTTCAGCACCTCAATAAAAGAATGGTGATCATCCATATCGACCTTGATAGCAAGGGTATTGACGAAACAACCGATCAGATTTTCGAGCTCTGAAAAGTGACGTCCACTGCAAGGGGTGCCCACCACAATGGAATTTTCGCCACTGTATCGATACAGTAGAACGTCAAAGCATGCCAGTAATATCATGAATAAGGTGACTTGCTGTTGCTCTGCCATCATTTTCAACCGCATGGTCAATTCTGCTGAGACTGATGTTGAGACAGATGCTCCTAGATAATTTTTGTGAGCCAGTCTCGAGAAGTCATAAGGAAGCTCAATAGGATCCGGAATTACTGCAAAGCGCTCTAGCCAATACTGTAACTGTTTATTATAGCGATCGCTTTTTGCCTCCTCATATTGATAAAAAGTATAGTCACCATATGACAAAGGCAAAGAGGGCAATTCTACTTCACTGTTGGTACAAAATGCATTATAAAAAGCCGATAGCTCATTATTAATGACTGCAGATGACATTTCGTCACATATAATATGATGCAGCGTTAGCATTAAGATGCTCTCAGTAATAGAATGTCGCAACAATACTGCGCGCAATGAAGCTTTACTGATATCAAAGGGTCTTGCTGCCTCTTCATTAACTCGTTGCATCACACTATCTGAATCGTTTAGATTTAGTATTTCTATAGCAAACGAGAAGTCTCTCATTACTTCTTGGGATGCTATACCATCATCATCGGCGTAAAACCTCATACGCAGTTGATCATGTCGAGTGATCAGCGCATCCAAGGCTTTTTGCAAAGCATTTATATTTAATTCACCTTGTAACTCGTAAACTAATGGCACGTTAAAGGCTGCTGACTGATCTGAAATCTTGTCCAAAAACCAAAATCGTCTTTGACTGAATGACAATGGATATTTATTTGCCACCACCGATTTTTTGATAGAATTTACCGCAGTAATGGTTGTAGTGAGTTTACGCTCATCGATCAATTTGGACATTTGACTCAAGGTTGCGTGATTAAAAATATCAGAGACATTCACATTGACATCGAAATCTTCACGAATACTCGCACGTAATTTCACTGCAAGTAACGAGTTTCCGCCCAATCTAAAGAAGCTGGTATGGTTATCGAAGGAAGTTAATCCCAGTAAGCGATTCCAAATAGATCGTAATTTCATTTTTCGCTGATTTTCTACTTCATAACAAAAAGCGCTTTCCTGTGGTGCTGGCAACAGTTTCCTATCGACTTTACCGTTTGAATTGAGTGGCAACTTATCCATGAAGATATATGTGCTTGGCAGCATATAATTAGGTAGCTTATTTGACACATAATTCTGTAATTGTTCTGATCCATCGTAAACAGTGAGATCTGTAATGGTGGGTTGTAAGACGATATAAGCCACTAAGCGTTGATTACCTTCTCTATCTGCCACAACGACAACGACATCCTTAATGAATTGAGATTGACGCAGCACATTTTCAATTTCACCTAGCTCTACTCGGAATCCGCGGATTTTAACTTGATGATCTAGACGTCCCAAATAATCAAGCTGCCCATCAGGCAGATAACGAACTAAATCGCCTGTTCGGTATAAACGGTTTAATCCAAGCTGTAATTCGCGTGGCGTTGCAAACGGATTCACAAAGAAACGATCTTGTGTTAGTTCTGGTTGATTTAGGTAGCCTCTTGCTACACCCGCACCTCCGATATAACACTCGCCGGGCACTCCAATGGGAACCGGCATTAAATTGCGACCGAGAACATACACTTTGGCATTTTGAATGGGTCGTCCAATCCTCGAAGCAGGTGCATCGACATCATAAGTTGCACTGGTTGCACAAACCGTGATTTCAGTTGGACCATACGCATTGATTATCTTCACGAGTCCTTTCCATCGATCTAAAATTTTCTTCGAGGGTGCTTCACCTGCAACAACCAATGTTTTTAATGATCCGATCGTATTCAATGTTGCAAGAATAGAGGGCGGTAATGTCACAACCGACACATTATGTTTAATCAACAGATCCTCGAGAATTTCACCTGACGGTAGTTGTCCGCTCGGCACCATGACCAGTGTTGCACCCGTCATTAAGGTCGTCATAATTTCTGACACAGCCGCATCAAAACTAATTGAAGCAAATTGCAATAATCGCGTTTGTGAATCGATTGAAAAATCTTTAATTTGTGCTAATGCTAGATTCAGCAATCCTCCGTGTTCTACCATTACACCTTTAGGTTTGCCGGTAGAGCCAGAGGTATAGATGATATATGCCAAATCTTGATTATGATTCACTACAGTGGGATTATCTTCAGGATATTGGTCGAAGTGTGAAGTTTGCCTCAATATTACTTTGGGTTTGCAATCACTCACGATATAGTCCATTCTTAATTGAGGATAATTTGCATCAATCGGAACATAAGCCGCTCCTGATTTTAGAATGCCCAATACACCCACTATTAAATCGATCGACCTTTCCATTGATAATGCGACGAGATCATTCGTCTTTACACCTACTGAACGTAAATAATGTGCTAATTGATTTGCTTTATTATTGAGTGTCGCATAAGTCATTTGTGTATTATCTAGAATAAGCGCAATATTATCAGGAGTTTGCGAAACTTGCTGCTCAAACAGCTGAATCACTGTCTTATCGAGTGTTAAAGTGGTTTCAGTATTGTTCCACTCACGAATGACTCTCTGATAGTCAGAGGGTTGCAAAAGAGATATTTTGTTAATATTAATGTCTGGGAATAATGCGATGGTTTGCATCACATTTTGAAAGGATTTTGCTAGACTTTGCACAAGATTAGTCGATATTTTCTTCGGATCATAGACGAATTTGATACTAATATAATCACCGTAGGAAACAATCACGGACAACGGAAACTCTGACCTTTCCTCAGTTCTCACTTCAGAAAGAACGAGATTGTTTAATTGCAAATAAGCGTTGCTATATTCAGGAAAATTCTCGCAGACGAATAAAACATCAAATAATGGAAACTCTGAATTATAGCCTGATGCGGAATATATATCAGACAATGACAACCCTGAGTGCAGCGATATGTCTCGCGTTTTTAGCTGAATATCATGGGCTAATCTAACAAACGTCGAGGCGCCTGCCAAATCAACTCTTAACGGTAAAGTATTCGCAAGCAAACCGACTACTGTTTCAACACTTTCCACGTCAGTATTCGTTCTGCCCGACACGACAACGCCATAAGACACATCATCGATTTGCAACGTCTGCCCGATAACAATGGAAAGTATGGCTTGAAATAGTGAACTCGATGTCAACCCATGCTGTGTTTCAAACCCTTTAATACAAGATTCCAGGTAGTGAGAGCATTTTACCTCAATATCGCTCATAAAGAGATTTTCAGAAGCTTCCAGTTTATGGTAATCAACCGATTTCAATAAACACGGCGATGATTGATTAAGATAGTTCTGCCAAAATTCTCTAGATTGAGAATGCTCGGCTCTTGACAAGCTTTTAATGTAATTTCGGTACCCATGATTTATAGTCGGTGATATTTCCTTGTTGAGAATAATTTTCTCGTAAATATCAAAAAGACTATCGAATAAAACCGATGTGCTCCAGCCATCTAACAGGATATGGTGATGACTCAAAAGAAAATAATAATCGTTTTCTGCTAATTCGATGAGATAACATCTAAAATAGGGTGGGCTTTTTAAATCGAAACAAGAGCGTCGATCTTGCTCAAAAAGTGCGTTCAAGTCGCATCGGGCTAATTTCTTCCATGGTAAAGTTTGTGCAGCAAGCACATATTGTAAAGGCTCATCATCCAGTCCACCCTCGTAAATACCAGTCCTGAGAATTGGAAATCGTTGCATCAGATGTTCCCAGGCTGAATAGAGAGCACTTTCCGACCAATTCCCTTGTAAACGGTATAATGATTGCACCTGATATTCTTGGTTTTCATCCTTATAATAATGACGTGATAGTAGACCTTTTTGCATAGGCGATAGTGGGTAAAGGTCAACTATTTTCGATTGAAGGCTTATTTTAACCAATGGGAAGTCGGATACGGTAAACCCAAAGTTTTTAGCTGAGCTGCAATGCTGAATGACTTCAATCAGGCAATTTTTAAAGTTTTCAGATAATAGCTGAATCGTTTTATGATCATAGCGATTTTGACAATAAGTGATTTCCACAACTAACTGCTTATTGATGATTTGACCTTCGACTTCTAAGTCATATTTTCTGGCATTTTTATCCGAAAAGCATTGACCAACAGACAGGCTTGATGAGTCAAATTGTCCTAAATAATTAAAACTCATTGTCGGTTCATCGATATCGGCATTTTGTAAACAAGGATTATCGCTCAGATATTTGATGATTCCATAACCGATACCTTTTTTAGGCATTGTCTTCAGTTGCTCCTTCACAGATTTAATACATGTTGCGATATTGCTAAACTGATCAGATGTCGCTTCTAGATAAACAGGAAATTCAGAGGTAAACCAACCGACCGTCCTCGATACATCTAATACATTACCGAGGTCTTCGCGACCATGTCCTTCGAGCATCAAAAATAAATGATTAGATCCGACGCTGTTGTTGCAAGAGAGCAGTAGGGCGGCTAACAATAAATCATTAATAGGTGTGTTATAGGCAAGTAAAGCAGGCCCTAACAGACTCTGTGTCATTTCGGTGGTTAAATCGAATGTTAATTTAGATGATGTAGCAACTGTGCTCGCACCCTTATTAAAATCATACGGTACCGAAGGGGCTGTGTTTCTTAACTGATGTTGCCAATAAGGTATTTCTTTCTTAAGTTCATCTGATATAGCATATTTTGCAACACACTTCGCCCATTGCCCGTACGAAATTGCTTGTTGAGGTAAAACCAGTTGCTGACAAGCAAGAATTTGATCGAACAAATACGTCAAGTCATCAGCGATAATTCTCCAAGACACACCATCGACAACTAAATGATGCGCGACAATCACAAGCTTATTGCAATGTTCAGGTTGACAACTGATAAAAGCCATCTTGATAACACGACCGTCATTAATATCTAGATCAGCATGTAAGGAGTTTGCAATGCGCTCAATTTCTGTTGGTAGAGTAGTGGTGAAACTGGTCGTTATCTCGGGGTCAATTTTTTTGTTAATGGTTTGGATCCAATTGTTAGTTTCATTACGATGAAAACGCGCTCTTAATTGCGGATGGTGATTTACCAAGTAAATAAAGGCCGTGGTCACTCCTTCAAAAGTGACTTCCTTAGGTAAATCCAGTACAATTCCTTGGTTCCAATAATGAATTTGAGACCATTTTTCCTCTAGAAACCATTTTTGGATCGGTAGGAATGCGATGTTTTCTTCATCATGCTCATGACTTAGCTCTGCAATTTCTTGAGGTTCTATAACATTAGCGACAAGAGAAATTTCAGCTACGGTAGAGCCTTGAAAAAATTCCTGAACACTGAAGACAATGCCTTTACGTTTGGCACGTGATAATAATTGTATTGATAATATTGAATCGCCACCCATCTTAAAAAAGTTATCATGAATTCCGATAGAGTCTGATTTTAAAAGTTCTTTAAATAGATCAAGTAAAATGGTTTGCGTTGCATTAATAGCAGATGAATTATGCCCGTCTTTTTCAATAAAAATCGTTTCGGGCGCTTTCAATGACTTGCGATCTATCTTGCCGTTAGCAGTCAGTGGCATTTTATTGATCACAACAGTAGCAGTTGGAATCATATAAGCAGGCAATCGTTCGCGTAAAAATGCGAGCACTGCTTCATTCCAATCACCTTTAATGCCATCTTTGATGATGACAAAAGCAATTAAATGTATATTGTTATTTATTTCATTTAGTGTCACTACACATTCTGCGACTTCAGAGTGTTTTAAAATGCATTGTTCAATTTCACCGAGATCAATTCGATAGCCTCGTAATTTGACTTGTAAATCGGCTCTGCCCAAATATTCAATCATGCCTGAAGGCAGATATCGTACTAAGTCACCCGTTTTATAGAGTGTTGAGTCGATATTCAATATACTGTTTGGTTTTAAAAATCGCTCTTTATTCATTTTCGGGCGTTTAAAATAACCATGAGCAACACTCTGACCACTAATATACAATTCACCTACAACGCCCATGGGCGCTAATTGGCCCTGTTTTATTATGTGCAGTCCTGTTCCCGGGAATGGCTTGCCTAACGGCGCAGGTTTTTCTAAATCATAATGATTCAATGCAGCATCATGATATTCATAATAAGTGCTATCAATAGTGCATTCCGTCAAGCCATAGGAATTAAATAGTCTCGTATTTTCTGCACAGAGCGCTTTTAAGTTTTTAAAATCACCCATTTTCCAAGTATCGGAACCACTTACTATGTATTGTAATGTCGGCGGCAATAATTTCGAGTTGAGACTGAGATAATCCATTAAACTTCGCAGCACCGCTGGCACGAATTCTGCAAATGACACTTGATGAGTCAGTATTAAATGATAAAGATGCTCAGGATTGAGTAAATCGCTTTTTTCGCATAAAACCAGTTTTTTACCTGAACCGAATGCTCTCACGAAGTCGCCCAAGAACACATCAAAAGTGTGATTTGCCATTTGCAAATGGCAGCTCAACGATTCAAGTTGGTAAACCGTTTCCCAACCGTAATATGCATTTGCCATATTACTGTATTTAACCATCACACCCTTTGGAAGGCCGGTAGAGCCCGAGGTGTAGATGATATAGGCTAAACTCTCTTGCACATTTTTAATATTTGGCTTGCTTGCTGAAAAAGCTGCAATATTATCATGAAGTTGATCTAGACAGAGAATCTTGCCCTCAAAGCCAGAGAGATTGTTGGCCATATTCCCCATTGATAAAACAATTTTGCACTCGACTTCCATCAGAATAGTATTCATTCTTTCTTTAGGAAAGGTCGGATCAATGGGGATGTAGCACCCTCCCACCTTAAAAATAGCTAATATTGCAACAATGAGATCTAAAGATTTTGATAAGCATACGGGTATAAATGGATTTTCACCAATATCAAGAGAGATCAAATAGTGAGCGAGTTGATTTGCTCGATTATTCAATTCTTGATAACACATGGATTGCCCTTGAAAATCAACAGCACTTGCCAATGGGTTATTGAAAGTGTGGCTTTCAAATAATTCTAGTAGCGAGAGTCTATTACCAATATCAATATCAAGGTTCATTTTAGCCAGTTCGGAAGCTTCATGTTTGCTGATAATGCTATATGTATTAATACTCGCCTTGGGATTTTTAGCGAACTGACCTAATAGTACTTGGTAATGACCAACCATTCTTTCTATCGTTTCATGATCAAATAACTCATTTGAGTATTCAAAATTAAATTCTAAACCATTCGATTTTTCAATAACATTTAACGTCAAATCAAACTTGGCTACATTATTATGAATTTCCTCAGCAGTACAGTGAATGTCCTGCAAATTCAATACACGATCAATCGATGCTTCGAAAGCAAACATGACTTGGAATACGGGATGATAGCTGGCGTCGCGGGATAACTTGAGTGCTTTTACGATATAATCAAAGGGTACATCTTGATTATCGAATGCTTTTGCAAAGGTATCGCTAACGTTTTTAGCAAGAACATCGAATGTAGAAGTAGTATCGCAACACAATCTTATGGGTAATGTATTCACGAAAAGCCCAACACAATTTTCAACTTCCGAACTTTGCCTGCCGGCAACAGGTACACCAATTACGATCTCTTCCTGATCAGTGTAGTGGCTTAACAGAACCTGGAATGTCGTTAAGAGACCGTTCGCTAAAGTGATTTTGTGTTCAAAACAGAAATATTTAATTGCATCAATAACTTTGTTATCAACTGTGAAATGACTAACTCCACCAGAAAAACGGTTAATCGATTTTCGCGGCTTTGCGATGGAAAGATTAATAGACTCTGGAATTCCAGACAAGTGATCTACCCAAAACTGTAGCTGAGAATCCATTTGTTTGGAATTAACGTATTCACGTTGTGATAAAGCGTAATCACTATATTCACTTGGCATCTTGCCAAGTGGTAAGTTGTTATACAGCAAACTGAATTCTTTTAATATTATTTCGATTGAGATTCCATCAACAACTGCGTGGTGTGCCAATATAAAGATATCATGCTTATTTAGAAGAGATCTGAGTACTATGACCTTAAATAGCGAGTCACGCGCTAAATCAAATTCAAGGCTTGAAAAGCTGCTAATATAAGATTCTATCTGCTCAGCAAACGTCTCTGAGTCTGACAATGAAATAAATTCAATGCTAAAGTTATCCTCTGGTCTGACGACTTGAGTCAATTTATTCTGTTCACCATTCATCACAAGATTCGTGCGCAGTGCCCCATGTCTGTTCACAATCGTATTAAAGGCTTGATTGAGTGCATCAATATTTAAATCTCCTTCGCATCTGATTCGATATAATACATTATAAAGACTTTTCTGATTTGAAATCTGATTTAAGACCCACATTCTTTGCTGCGCAAACGAAGCTTCAGCATCATGTGGCACTAATCGCTTTCTAATTCTGCTCAATGATAGGCTTGTTTTTGATCTTGCTTTGACAAGATCTGCCATCTCAGCGATAGTGCCATTCTCAAATATTTGTTGAGTTGATAGTGTTACTCCGAGTTTTTCTTGAATTAAACGTCGCGATTTTGCCAATAACAATGAATTTGCTCCAAGTGTATATAAATTGTCATAAACACTGATATTATTCATAGCTAAAAGTGTATCCCAGATTTGAGTTATCACAGTTTCGATCTCATCTCTTGGTGCTTGATATGCCAATTTTTGGCTTATATTTAATTTTTTATGCTGAGGTAATGCAAGCTTATTGATTTTACCACTGGGTGTTAACGGGAAATCTTCGATGAACAATAGCTTAGTTGGAACCATATAGCTTGGTAATTTACTGGAGAGTTCACGCTTTATTTTCTCAAAGACATAAAATAAATTCTCTTCAGTTGTATATTCTTTTTTGCATACAATATAGGCTTCTAACCTTTCATTTCTAGGAAAGGATTTATTTAAAGTCACGACGGAAGATTGAATTTCATCGATATTATCGAGTACCCACTCTATCTCATTAATTTCAATTCGATAGCCACGCCATTTAATTTGTTTGTCTGCACGTCCTGTATATTCTATATTACCATCTTGCAGAAATCGGCCTTTATCGCCTGTTTTGTATAGGCGCACAGTTTCATTATTCAGTTGCATGTCAAGAAAGCTTTTTTGTGTCAGATCGTCTTTTTTCCAATATCCTTTGGCTAAACCTACACCTGCAACATATAATTCGCCAATCGAGCCAAGTGCAATTTCACCACCCTTGGCGTTGAGTATATAAAGCTGCATATTATTCAATGGTTTACCAATGGGAATAAACTGCTTACCAACATCTTCTTTGGTGACTTCATAGAAGGTGGCATCGGCGGACATTTCAGTAGAGCCGTAGAGATTTAGCAGTTTTACCTGACTTAAATGATGGAAATATGCCTCGATCAGTTGTGAAGAGAGTGCTTCACCACTCACCACGACTATTTTTAAAGATTGTAGACCTGCTAAAAGATCCTGATAATCCTCTATCATTGAGTGCAGCAGCGATGGCACAACAACTAGCCGAGTGACTCGATGTTTTGCAATTACTTGAATCAAATTTTCAGGATTTTTCGCATCTCTGTCATCGACTAATACCAGCTTCATACCTTGCAACAGTGGACCAAATATTTCCCAAATGGAATCCCCAAAATTCAGAGATGTTTTTTGGCATAAAACCTCATTGATTTCAAATGGGTATCGTTGCCACATCCATGCAAATCGATTTATCGCGCCTTTATGTAAACCCATCACACCTTTTGGCTTGCCCGTGGAGCCGGATGTATACAATACATAGGCCAAACACTCTGGATCAATAGCAATATTCAAATTTTCTTTACTATGACATTCAATTTTTTGAATTTCGCGCTCATAGTGAATCATCTTACCAGTATAATCACAGTATTTCTCTGCAACATGTGAGTGAGTGATCAAATGTTTAGCATCAGAGTCTTCCAGCATATATTCAATTCGATCTGCTGGATAATCAGGATCTAAAGGAATATAAGCTGCTCCTGCCTTAAGTATTGCTAGCAGAGAAATAATCATTTCGGGTGAACGTTTCATGCTGATAGCAACTAATGCTTCTTTCTGTACACCTAACGATTGAAGATAATGCGCTAATTGATTCGCTTTCTCATTTAATATTTGATAAGTTATGCATTGATCATCAAATATTAACGCTATATTTTCTGGGGTTTTTGTTGCCTGCAGTTCAAACAATGATGGTATTGATTGATTCACAGGATAATCCGCATGAGTATTATTCCATAGTCTCAATTGGTGTTGTTCATCTTTGGTCAGTAATCGAAAATGTGAAATTTCCTTGTTCGGATGCGCGCACCCTTCTGCAAATAAATTGTTAAATTGTAAGGCCAAACGCTGTACTGTACTTTTATCATACAAATCTGAATTATATCTCAACTTAAGTGCTAATCCATCGGTTGTATATTTATAAATAAACAGAATATCTAAGCGATCTATTAGTGTATCAGCGCTTTCATGTTGCTCAACAAGTGCCACTTGAAATAAAGGGTGGTAGCTTCTTTCATCGGGAATCTTTAAAGTTTCAACGATCTCGCACAGATTAAAAGCACTATAGTGTTGTAGAACTGACTTGTGAGTCGATATGATTGAAACGAGCTCCTGAAAAGAAAGACTTTCATCACTTTTGATTCTCAATGGTACATAAACAGGATTGTGTGGTGCGAGAGTGGTTCCGATCACAATATCATTTTCTTGGATATAGCGCTGCATTAATACATACAGAACCGCCACAAGATTGCTATGCATATTTTCAGGCGATTGCGGTTCGGCTTGCAACTGCAAATCAATTTCAGCATAAGGAATTGTGTGAAGTGGTGACCGTGCGTGATCAGCTGATAACACAGACTGTCTTGGGCAACCAACAAGATATGAGTACCAATCTGTAATATCGTTATTATTGTATTCTGTTTTATTCATGTATTTGACTCCGAAAAATGAATCAAATATATAGGGATTAGATTAATAAAGTATCCGTAAAAATTACGTATGTTAGTAAAACGCGAGCAATATGCTCAAATCTAGTAATTAACAAAAGTTAAATCATGAGTAATGCTGAAAGCTGAGCTTTTATTTTTATTAAATTTCTGGTGCTATTGGTCATCAAATTCTGAAAAAAAATTTATCAATACTATGTATTCACAGTAGTAAACTCAATAGGATCTATTGTTGATAAGCAATATTAGAAAAAATACCACACTAAAAACTTCTGACCTAATAGCGCGTAAACGCTTAACCCCGGTAAAAGAGCGCAAATTGCTAATCGGATCCAAACAACAATCTTGACCTGTAGCTAATAAGGAACAAAGATGGAAGAATTACTACCAATAAGTATGCCTATCGGGCGTGCCGCAGAGTGGCGTAGCTGCTTTGAAATGTTTGTACAAACAACTGTTAAAGAATTTTCTCTGGAGTTTCAGCACGCCAAATCTAAGCAAGTCTACAACGATAGAGCCAAACACGCCTCAAACATCAAATAAAGTAGTCTCTTCATTGCTTGGTAGACGCGCAAAAAATGCTCAAGCTGAACCAAGCTATGATAATGAAAGCAAAGAATACAAAGATACTAAATCATTAGTCAAGGGTGCATTGGATAATCCACAAGGACCCAGTGCTGCTCAGCTAAAAGGCCGTGATGTACAAGGGCTCCTTAAACAAGTTTATATTGATGTTGCTAAAGAAGATCAAGCCAGATTAAATAGCGGTAAGGCAGAACCAAAAGAAAAAGTGAGATTAACAAATAGACTCAATAATTTAAAAGAATCTCACCCCAAGATCCATCAAGAGGCTATAGAACCAAAAACTAAACCACTAATGGACAGACTTTTTAAACGTGGATAAGAACACAAAGACAAATGATTACGTGCACATTAATTATAGCATACTTTGTATATACATAGCAATACATTCTGCTGCTCCTGCAATGTGGTTTTGACGAAAGTATTATTTTACCAGTCTTTAGATGAGTAGCTTAGCAATTGCCTCAGGTTTTCCTCAACTCTTGCTTGGCTTCGAGTGTCTCATGGGTATCAGCTAAAAGCCATGGGCGAAGTAGAAATGCGGCTTTTGTATAAAGGAGCTGAGCACAAGAATTACTTTCTTTTAATTTGAAAAAGCAGCACAAGCCAGTGATGTTTGATGATCTGCTTGCTCGAATTAGTGTATTCATAGCGGCTTCATTTCCGTCTTTTGCTGCCATCAGCAAAGGGCTAATGCTTTCACTGTTTTTTGCATAGACATCATAGCCAAGTTGAAAAATTAAGAATTTGCAGGCTGTCATATCACCTTCGATTGCTGCTCTGTAGAGCAGAGGCCGTGTGTCTTTTTTTGTGTGATAAAGTTTCAGTAATCGCATCCAAGCTGAAGTTGACGCCTTTAATGAATAGGATTTATCGGTCAGTGCGGTGTCACATGTGGCACCATAGCTTATCAACAAACGGCAAGTTGAATCATGTCCGTTCTTTGCTGCTTCCTGAATTGCATTAAGACAGTTAGACCATTTATTGACATCTGCGTTAGCTTCTAGAAACACCTCGCAGGTCAAGTCATGACCGTTTCCTGCAGCTGCAATAAGATCGTAATTTCCAATTTTTGCACCGTGTTTGAGCAGTAGTTTACAAGTTGATGTGTGTCCATTTTTAGCCGCATAATACAATGCTGAGTTATGCATTCTGTCTAGTGTGTTGATAATCATCTTTGCATTGTTATTGAAAAGCATCTCAATAGTTGCATCGTGGCCACGTTCAGCGGCTAATATCAATGCTGACGTCTCACAATACGTTATTTCTCCCTCTGCACCAAAAATGTTAAAATGCATTGATTGCATTTTTGGCTGAATTAGTGCCCCACGCTGGAGGAGTAATTCACACACTAAATAATGACCCTTTTGTGCAGCAGCATCCAAAGGGCTCATGAATGGCCCGGGATCCGTATTGCTTATCCAGTCACCCGTGCCAACAAAATTGACATCGGCTTTAAGCTGTAGCAAGAAATCGCAAAGATCATAGTGACCGTTTTGCGCAGCATTAAAAAGACATTGATTTTTTATTTTTTCCAGATCGACTTTATTATCAACGAGCCACTTAAAAATTGGAAGATGTCCACCTTTTGCTATATCGAGAATGGCTTCTTCTTCTTTCATTTTTTTAATATCAGCGCCATTCTTAACGAGAAATTGGCATACTCGTAAATGACCATATTTAGCTGCGATATCCAGTGAACGATAAGCAACTTGTGCACCGAGATTAATCAGCTCAGAAATCTTTGATAAGTATCCTGCACGTGCATGCTCAAATAATTGCATACTTAAAATACGTTGTTTCTCATATCCACCATCAAGAAATTTTAATTTTTGCTTTATCGAAGTTGTCGCAGACAATCGTTGATAGAGCTGATCAACTCTATTAACAACACAGGCTTCAAGATCTTTTAAGCTTTGAAATCTAGCCGCTTCGTCTAGAGTGATGAGTTTCTCATCTAAGGCGAGCATACCATTGTCATTTCCAAATAAATAATTAAGATATTCAAGATTAGGCATCGCAGCTATTTGTTCATCTGATAACGTTTGCGCTCTCTTCGGCAATAGAACACGCGTATTATTTGTACTCGGCACACTTTCTACTTGTTCTATGCTTGGCGCTGCAGCACGATGGTGATTTTCTGCTTGTTCTAACGTGATTTTTTCATTTGAGAAAATCAAATTTTGTAGTTTGGGAGGCAAAGATAATAGTCGTCCCATAGGATCTAGAGCACTTTGACTCAGCTGCTTATTCATTTATATACCCACCGAAAATGCTTAATTATAGCAATAAAAATAGATAATACAGGGCTTTTCAGCTATTGTCAACTTCGAACCTGTGTCTATAATTAATATTTGCATTATGATGAATTGGAGTTATAATTTATTGGTATTAATACAATTCTAGTTAATGAGGTGGTTATGCAGCAACGTGATGCGAGTCTACTGGTAAATGATAAGGCGGAGCTATCAAAACAGCTCGAACGTGTCTATTTGCAGTTTCTAACGAGAGAAATCAGTGCAGATGATTTGCGTGTTCAAATACGTAAAGTTTTTCCCGAATCTCTCGTCGACCCCATAATCGAAGAATTAGCGCATCGATATCATGTGAATAATAAAATTTCTCGTATACTGACTGATAACGCATTGGTGCGCTTGCCAGCAGAGAAGTTGGTGCTCGATGAAAGCAATCGAATCGATTTGCCTAAAACTATTAAGCAATACTATCTGCAGCAATTGAATTCTGATCACCCTGCAATTCAACTTTCTTACTGCGCTATTTTTGGGTTTACTGAATTTGTTACGGAACATTATCCTGTTCTAGAGAGTAAGCGCGTATTTTTTAGTGAAAGAAATAGGCAGCAACAGTTGACCAGCGCATTTTATCTATCTGCTTTATTTGGTAGCCTTGAATTTATGCAAAAAATCTGGGGGATCGCGGAAGTATTGGGTATTCAGAAAGAAATGATTATGGATGATAACTTTAGCGCTGTTGCTGCGAGCAGAGCGTCAACTAATGCACTAGTCAATGATTTTATGACGAGTTGTGTGAATCAGTTCGATCTAACCGATGAAGTTCCGGCATTTACTGATGATGAGATGTTCCCATTTTTTGCGAGTGCCCATAATATAGAGGCATTAATCAAGTGCTGGAAGATGCCTCGTACACCGCAAGCGTGTTTAGATTTACTATCAAATAAAGCCTGTAAAGTTTTCGATGATATCGCAGATGATTATAATGATGATGTAAAAGATGTTTTAATCAACTGCCTTATTGCGCTTCGTTCTACTGGGAAAATCGTTATTCCTGATGATGTTTGGATCACCTATTTTCGCATTGCAATCACTAAGGCAGGAATGTCTACTGTTATGAAAATATGGAATGCGATTGAGGATGATACTCTCAAAGAGAAGCTGTTGAATGAGACTATAGTAATCGTGTGTGATGAGCTTCATTTGCCAATGTTAAAGTTTATACTTGAACAAGCCGAAAGCTTTGATCATAATCCGATCGAGTCCGAAAATCTTAATTTTGTTGAAGAGCTGATACCGCACAGGACGGAACCTTGTCTTCGTGAGCTTTTCAATCGTAGCCCAATATTCAGAATGCCTCGTCTACATTAGCGCAACATCTCTGTTTATGTACTATATTTATAGTATGAACGTTAGAGAGCGGTATGCTATGAGATCAACAGATGTGACATCTGCACTTAAAGGCGCTGAACAAGAGGCTAAGGCGGAGCATGGGGCGGTTGTTTCTGCATTTATTAAAAAATTTGGCTCTTTCGAGATTTTTTCCAAAACCGGTCTTGATTTGATTGATGGCCTCAGTCAAAGACTAGGCAGGTTGCAAGAAGACAAAACTATTAAGGGCTCAGAGCAGTCATTGAGAGCGCTTGCAGCGCTGACGACTTTGTTGCGTGATGTGTGTCAAGTTAGTAAAAAATCTTATCCAAATAATAACTATAATTTTTACATCAATAGTCAAAATGGCAAAGAATTTTTAGAGATACTCTACCCAAAAGGTGCCATAATTCCAACAATTAAAGATGACTTGTGTGCTGAGATGTGCAGAGAATTGGCTGGCGCAATGGATAGATTCTCCGCTAAAGAGTGTATGAATTTATTGTTTCGTGGTGGATATAATCTCTACGCTTATAGCCAGGGTGATCCAATTCAGGCTACTAAGATGAATTTGAAAGAAGCTATTGAGCAATATGATGCGGTAAGAAAAATTGTAAATTTAGTTATTGCTGCTGACAAAGATATAAGTTTAGTTATCGTAGTTGCCAAAATCGAGACTAAATTAAATCAATTCATTTCACTCTTAGAAAAAACATCACCTGGAACTGTCAATAAATCGCTTATTGAAAAATTCAAAGAGATTGTTGGTGATCTCGAAAGAGAAAATTTGCTTTCTCCACACACCGAAAAATCTTCTGAAATAAGGGCCCTTGGGAAGGGTGTCCTCTTGCCAAAACTTGTTGCTTGCATGGAAAAAATGCAAGAAAAGTTCAATATCTCAATGGTCGAAATTAAAGCACCTGAGATAAATTTTCCAAAACCAGCAGATTCAAGTCACTTTAAAGGTCAAGTTGTGGAATATTGTCATCAACTAATGGGTGATATAGAACGTGCTCTTGTAAACAATAGCGTAAAAAATAATCCGCTTAATTATTTAAAGACCGATATAGCTAAATATTTAGCTGATCTTAGTTCAGACAAGCCTCTTGCGGATATATGCATGCAAATATTTGCAGAGGTTGTTAATTGTGCTAGAGAGATGTCGACAAGAAAAACGGATGAAAGTTCTGTCGCGTTAATGGAGAGTGCATTGCCAAGGATCAAAGAAGTCATTGGGAGCTATAGTATAGGTATGACCGTTGCGGCTATGGCGGAACCGGCTCGCGCAGAAACTTTGGGCGAAAAAGATGAAGAACCTGCAGCATTTCGTGTAAGCAAGTGAAATTCATACTCTAAGAGCTAATATGAAGCTTATGGATGTTGGGTAATCATATGAACAAGACAGAGGATTATTTGGTCCGACTTGACCTGTAGCATTTGGAATAGTCTTGTGCCATAATTCGTAAAAATAATTAATAAGGAACAAAGATGGAAGAATTGCTACCAATAAGTATGCCTATCGGGCGTGCCGCAGAATGGCGTAGCTGCTTTGAAATGTTTGTACAAACAACTGTTAAAGAGTTTTCTCCGGAGTTTCAGCACGCTCAAATGCAATTCAAACGAATCAATAAAATATTTAAAGAAACTGGCTTGCTCGAACTATTTGAACGCTCTAAAGGAGAGACGCTTGTCATCTTGAGCTTAGCGGCAGGAATGTGTGTAGAGTTAGAATTCATTAGATATTTTGCAAAGATGTATCAATTTCACTTCCATTTTGCACCCCGAATACGTTTGAGAACAATATAGTTTAATTTTGGCATATTGTCCTCACCTCGTCCTGAGTCAGGACGAGGTTGGCGACCATCGATGTTCAGTTTGCTTGATTTTTGCCTCCCAAATACTATAAAGTAGGCCAATTTAGAGCCATATCAGGTCTTAACCCATTAGGTGATAACGCTCAAATAGTTAGCTAATGTGGGATATGACGTTGAAAAATCATTAGATTATGGGGTCTGTTGTTAATTAAACTGGAGAAATACATGCAAAAAGATCAGGCAGGGGTTCGTCACTCTTACTTAAAACAAATTACATCCACTTTATTAAAAAAATTTGTTTCACCTATATCAGACTGGGCTAGCAATACAGAAATTAAGTTTAGGGGTGCAGATACCTGCACTTTTACCCTGGTATTAATTAAGCCTTTAGAAGAGATGGAGCTTCCTGAGTTAGAGCAAGTTTTGAGAAAGTATAAGGCTGCTTTGTCTATTGACATGATCACTAGACTTGATAGAGAAAAAATTGTTCAAGGGTCCTCTATTGATGCAAACTCCTCTTTCACACAGCATGATTGGGTCCCCACTATTAAGGGCGAATCGAAAACATTTAAGACGGCACTTGATAAGCTGTTTAACGAGGAATGGGCTATTGAAGAAGCCCGCTCAAAGCCCTATATTTTACAGCTCTACAAGGTGGCGCATGACGATATTCGACATAAGTTTTTCCATCGATACTTTCCTGTGATGATGGAGATTATCGAGAAGGCAGGTGGCAGTGTGGTAATGCAGCAGAAAGAAAATAATCCTGCTATAGTGGATTTTGAAATTACTATGCCAGATAACTGCATTCGGAATTTATTCAACTTGCTCTATATCCGTATAGGCACTCAAGTTACTTTGTTAGATCACGCAGCATTGCTTAATTTTGTGCTTCCGCCCGAAAATAAAAGAAAAGACAACGGTTGGCGCCAATCGCAAGTTCCGGGTTATTGCTTTGAGCGAGTAATCTCAAAAGCTGATCACGTGCAATTTTTTGGTGAATTAAATGAGCTACGGGCCGCACTGGGTATTAGTTTCCTTGACCTGAGTACCTTGAAAACTACGCTAATTCCAGACTCTCATAATTTTGCAATAGCACAGATAGAGTTATCCTCGATTGCTCAAATGCAAGTTTTAATGCATTTACATCCAGGAGCTATTATGAAAGCCGCTCGTCAATTGCTCGATGGCATGGCGATGAAATATAATTTGCAGCTTATTGGTCCATTGTCATTTAAGCTTACAATTCCACCCATTGATCCACGGGAAGCATTAGAGAGAAATCGTGCAACTATAATAGACTTTAGTAGTATAAATGAAAAAATCAACGTCATAGCAGAGCGCTATCAACTATCTGTAACTGAATGCGAAGGAAGTTATTTTTTTAAGGCACGTAACCTTATGCCTAAAATCACAGACATAGCTTCGGTCGTTGCGAACAATAATCAAGCATCACCTAAAAAAGAATGCAGCTTGAGTCTTGACCATAAAAAATCAATGATTTCAAATATTTCCAAAATGAATTCTAAATTTAAAATTCCTGCATTAAGTAGATTGCTAATCCCATTGAAACTAAGCTTTCAAAATCAAGAAGAGCTCGAAGCATTTAAGTCGAAATTTGAAGAATATCTTCTACAGATACTAATTAATAGTGATAATATACAAGATCTCACCCCAAAAAGAATTCAAGATTTAGCTCAAGAATTCCTGTCAGCACAAAATAAATCTCCCGCTCTAACTGAATCATCTATGGGCTGCTTAAATGTCTCTGTAGATGGCTTAAGTGCCTCTAATGCTAGCGGGGAAGCAGCTGAAGGTAGTTCTGATGTCTCTGATGATAGCGAAGAAAGTTGGTGTGATAGTTCAGAGGCTGTCTCCGCGGCGCTGGTGTCGCGTGGACTTTAGTAGGGTGTCTTTTATAATAACAGTATAGAGCATTCCATTGGGTGGTGAAGTCAAAAGATTTGATAAATATATCTCAGCATTTTATTGTAGAGAGCATGCTTCTTTTCTTGGTGTGTTTAGCTCATCGGCTTGAAGTGTTAGACACGCCTGCCGTTTAGGAAGGGTTGAACCCATATGCCTCACGGAGGAACCAGGTCAAGATTTGTCCCCATCCTTGTTAACTTTAAAACTTTATTATATGATACGTCTTGAAGTTAAGCTTTTGCTAACTTAAATAAACATTAAATCGGTACGCTAGCCACTAACGTTTCGACCCCATAGGAGTAAAATAATGAAATACAGTCAGAAAATGTCTGAAGAAGAACGAAATCAATATGAATCACAGGGGCGCGGTCTATTTAGCGGAAATGGCTGGGACAAGGCTCTTAGCGATAAA
>Ga0207137_1044_pt1 | contig 34013 bp, 34 predicted proteins | sample Alteio_BWMinHeat_9_FD_153572 | JGI IMG/M metagenome (GOLD analysis project Ga0207137, IMG submission 153572) | Enriched cells from forest soil in Barre Woods Harvard Forest LTER site, Petersham, Massachusetts, United States -... | ecosystem: Environmental > Terrestrial > Soil > Temperate forest >...
CACGTATACGCCTAACGGATATTTTTCAGTATGCTGCCAGAGTTCAATTTGTGCTAACACTTGGTTGGTGAATGAAGCAGACATCACAAAACTAGGATGACCCGTCGCGCAACCTAAGTTGACCAATCTACCTTCAGCAAGAATGATGATGCGTTTGCCGTTAGGGAATACAACGTGATCGACTTGTGGTTTGATATTTTCCCAGGTGTATTGCTTCAATGAGGCAATATCAATTTCTGAATCAAAGTGACCAATGTTGCAAACGATGGTTTCATTTTGCATTTTTAACATATGATCGTGAGTAATAACGTGAACATTGCCTGTCGTTGTTACAAAAATATTACCAACGGGTGCTGCTTCTTCCATGGTGACAACGCGATAACCTTCCATGGCTGCTTGCAAGGCGCAGATAGGATCAATTTCCGTGATGAATACAGTAGCGCCGAAAGACCGCAAGCTTTGCGCGCAACCTTTTCCAACATCACCGTATCCGCAAACCACTGCTATTTTTCCAGCAATCATGACATCCGTTGCGCGTTTAATACCATCCAGCAAGGATTCACGACAGCCGTATAAATTATCAAACTTGGATTTGGTAACAGAGTCGTTCACGTTAATGGCGGGAATTTTTAACTCACCGTTTTTAAACATTTCATACAGTCTGTGAACACCCGTCGTTGTTTCTTCTGATACGCCTTTTATATTTTTAAGTAGTTCTGGATATTCATTATGCATTAACAAGGTAAGATCGCCGCCATCATCTAAAATGAGATTGGGCTGCCAATTATTAGGACCTTCAATGGTTTGTTTAACACACCACCAATACTCTTCTTCCGTTTCACCTTTCCATGCAAATACGGGAATGCCGGCTTTTGCGATTGCGGCAGCCGCATGATCTTGTGTGGAAAAAATATTGCAAGACGACCAGCGTACATCTGCACCTAATTCAATTAAGGTTTCAATGAGTACAGCGGTTTGCACTGTCATGTGCAGGCAGCCGACAATACGCGCGCCTTTTAAGGGTTGAGTTTGTTTATACATTTCGCGTAAAGCCATCAATCCTGGCATTTCAGTTTCAGCAATACGAATTTCTTTGCGTCCCCAGTCAGCGAGATTGAGATCAGCAACTTTGAAATCATGGGTTGTTGTATTCATGGCGTGCATTTTATTTTCCTTATCCAACTTTTTTTAATCCAGCTGCATCACGTAGCTGTTCTGCTTTGTCAGTTTTTTCCCAAGAGACATTCAAATCATCTCTACCAAAATGGCCGTAACTGGCCGTTGCTTTGTAAATGGGTTTTAAGAGATCCAGCATTTTGATAATGCCATAAGGTCTCAAATCAAAATGTTGGTGTATCAGATTAATGATTTGTTTTTCAGGAATTTTGCTAGTGCCAAAGGTTTCCAAATGAATGGAAGTGGGTTCAGCTATACCAATGGCGTAGGAGATTTGAATTTCGCAACGTTCAGCAAGACCCGCAGCAATAATATTTTTGGCAACGTATCTTGCAGCGTAAGCGGCTGAGCGATCAACCTTGGAGGGGTCTTTTCCAGAGAAGCAACCGCCACCGTGACGCGCCATGCCGCCGTAAGTGTCAACAATAATCTTACGTCCGGTCAAACCGCAATCCCCTTGCGGGCCACCAATGACAAATCGACCCGTAGGGTTGACGTAATATTTTGTTTCTTTCAACCATTCTTCGGGTAGGGTAGGTTTGATGATTTCTTCTATCACCGCTTCCACTAAATCAGCATGAGCTATGTCGGGATGGTGTTGAGTGGAGAGTACGACATTGGTAATGCCAGCCGGCTTTCCATTCACATAACGAAAAGTGACTTGGGATTTTGCATCGGGACGCAGCCACGGCAATATTTCTTCTTTGCGTAATTGTGCTTGACGACGCATCAGTCTATGCGCGTAAGTGATAGGTGCTGGCATATAAACATCTGTTTCATTGCTGGCATAACCAAACATTAAACCTTGGTCGCCCGCACCTTGTTCTTCTTTGTCTTTTCTATCAACACCGACTGCAATGTCAGATGATTGTTTGCCTATGGCTGTTATAATCGCGCAAGAATTAGCATCGAAACCAATTTCAGAACTGTTATAACCGATATCGCTAATCACATCGCGCGCAAGGCGTTCAATGTCAACCCAGGCATTGGTTGTGATTTCACCGCCTATAAAAACCATACCGGTTTTTACTAAGGTTTCGCAGGCAACGCGGGCATTTTTGTCCTGTTCAATAATGGCATCTAAGATAGCATCAGAAATTTGATCGGCAATTTTATCGGGATGGCCTTCTGATACGGATTCAGAAGTAAATAAGAATTCATTTTGTTGCATGGCTCACGTCCTAGTAGAGAAAATTGCGGGCATCATAACATGGTGGGATGGGATTTAGAAATAAGTTATATTGTTTGCTGACCAATGGAGTGGAGTTTGATATGCAGCGTACGCGTCAAAAAAGTTTATTGTTTATGCTAATTAGCCTCACCTTACTCTTTTTAGTAAGCCAAGTATCTTTTTTTTTAATCTATTATAAATCGTTTGCCATCATTGATACCGTAGCCCAGAGTTCTTTGTCCCATGCCATTTTTAATAGCGCATTATTACTACCATTGATGGGTTATTTTATTCTTCAGTTAGTTGCTTATGCTTGTTTGATTATTTTCGTATGGTTTGTTACGCAGTCCATTCGTTGTTTATTTCATTTATCAGACACCTTCGCTTATTGGTTTGGCCTGTGCTTTTGGATGCTGATTATCATTCTAGTGCTTTCGCTTAATGCTTATTATTTTCCTCATTCCTCATTTTCAATCATTTATACGCTTATGATTTTGCGTGTATCCGTTGCCGCTGTTGTTATAGCGACATTGCTTGCTTATTTGAATTTTTTTATGAATCGTGATGTGTTTGTGATGGGGTCTTTGTTTTTGTTGTTTGCCGCTTTTGTTGCTGGATTTGAGTTGTATCAGCGCTATTATTTGTTACCAGCGTTAACACCCATATCAGGCAAGCCTAATGTCATTATTATTGGGCTGGATTCATTGCGTCCTGATGCTATTAATCGAAAAGATACACCTGCTATTTATCATTTTCTGGCGTCATCACATACATTTACCCGTGCTTACACGCCACTTGCCAGAACATTTCCCTCTTGGGTTAGTTTGCTTACCGCGACTTATCCTAAAAAAATGGTGCACGTGCTAATCTTTGTCCGGCAAAAGCTATCGTCGCCAAGGATAATCTCGTCAAGCAATTAAAATCGGCGGGTTATTTTACTGTTTATGGTACAGATGAACCGCGATATACAGATATTAATCAGCATTACGGATTTGATCGCATCATACAGCCAAAAGGAGGGGCGCCAGAATTATTGTTAGGTGATGTTAGTGATTTTCCCATGATGAATTTATTATTGCGATTTTCATTTTCTCGACTTCTTTTTCCCTATCAATACGGCAATCGAGGTGTTGCAATAACGTATTATCCATCGCAATTTATTCAGCAAATACAAACATCGCTTACGAATCTTCCTCCAAAGCCACTGTTTTTAGCTATTCATTTGTGTCTTGCTCATTGGCCGTTTTATTTTGGAAAAGATGGTGCAAATGAAAATGATTATGCTGATCTCAATTATCGTTCTAGCGTCAAGGCAGTTGATAGTCAATTTAATGAGGTGTTAAACGAGCTTCAGAAAGCAGGAATATTGTCTTCCAGTATAATCGTGTTAATTTCAGATCATGGCGTTGCGCTCGGCTTGCCAAATGACAGATCGATTGCGTTAGAGAAATATAGAGGTGATAAAAAAGAGATAAAAAAAATAGAACGATTTAAATTGAGTCATGCAAGTAAAGACAGTGTCGATCTAGTACATGATTACGTCATTAATACATCGTTCGGTCAGGGTAATGATGTGTTAAGCCTAAAACAATACCATGTCGTGTTAGCGTTTAAAGATTCTCACCATCACATTAAATCGATGCAAGATAATGCTCTTATCACGTTAATGGATGTTGCGCCTACTGTATTAAATTATTTACAGTTGCCGGCAATGGCGAGAGTGGATGGATATCCTTATCGATTAGATCAATTAAATGCTATCTCGCGCAATGTTTTTATTGAAACAGGCGATAAAATATCAGCGATTGAAACGCCGACTATATTGAAAGATGAAGTCGTGAAAGAATCCATTCATCAGTATGATTTTGATCCTGTTACAGGATCGATTACGTTAACTAAAAATGCAGTGCATTCTATTATCAAAAATAAACAACATGCCATTATTGGGCAAACATGGATGTTGGCTTGGTATCCCACGTCTTATCATTCTTATTTTAAACCGAAAAATCATTCATCTCATGAAATGATCATGGATGTTAAAACCATGCCGCCCTATTACGTATTACTCAATTTAAAAACGGGGCAATGGACCATGGACTTATCTAGTTCATTTGCAAAAGATATGCCCTTTCAGATGAAAAAAGAATTAGATAAGTTTTGTGCAGAGGAAGGCCTATACAGCTAATGTTCCCTTAAGTTTACTATGACATAATTTTGGTTCATTAAACGAGGGGGGGGGGGAGATGGTATGTTTAGTAAGAGAATAGATAAAAAGTTCACTAAGATCATAGATGTAGATGGTATAGATGTAGATGATCAGATAGCAAAGAACACTGATGATAAAGTACAAAATAATCAAACAGTTAGCTTAAATACTCAGTTTGAAGACTTTGCCAAGTCAAGAAAAGAAGAACTTAAGAAGAAAAAGCAAACCGCATATGAAAAACTCCAAAAGAGGAATGAAGAGCTTGAGATTTTAAATAAAGCGCTTAAAGAGCAGTTGGATTTTGTTGCGAATAATGCAATAGAAAATCAAGCGATAAAGATTGATACGAAATCCGATACAAAGCTTCAGACAGTAGCGGTAGACCAGAAGAAGAAAAAGATGGAATCAATAACTAGCTCTCATCGTGGTTCTGGTTTGATACCTGATTTTATCAACCTTTTTTCATCAAGCGAGGAAGGTCAAGAAGCTACAATTACTTATTTAGAAAATAAAATTACTGATCTAGAAAATCAGCTGTTATCAAAAAATAAGGAGATTTTCTTTTTACAAAGGGATAAGGCGAATCTTAATGGCTCAGCAAATTACTACCTAGATGAGGTTAACGATCAAAAAGGGACAGTTGCTAGCCTTAAGAATACAATTGAGACTCTTCTGATTACAAATTTGGAACTTGAAAAACAGCTGAAGCTCATGCAAACAGCTCTTTTGCAGCAGGAAGAACAGCATGAGATAGAAAAGGAGCAGCAAGAAGAGAAGCATAAGGAGTACGATAAGAAGCGTGACGAGTTACGTCTGGAATTTATGGACACTGCTAAGCGTGCAAATGATAGGGCTGCTGAGCTTGAGGAGAAGGAAGCAGGTTATAAGAAAGAGATAGCAGAACAAGAACGAACAATCCAAGCGTTAAAGCAAGAATTTATCCGTATTGAAGAGAAACTTAAAATAGCGACAACGGCTGTAGGGAAATTCGAGGCTAGTCTAAAGAAAGCACAAGCTGAAAAAAGAGAATTAGAGACGAAGTGTAAATCTCTTGGTTGCAGCATTTTCGATTTAGATAGTAAATATAAAGATATTCAGTTTGAGCAACAAAAAGAAATAAATCGCTTAAATAAAAGTAATAGCTTTTTGCAACAGACAATTGAACAGCATGAGTTAGAAATATATGAGTTAAAACAGCCACAGAAATTGTATGATGGGAATGGCGCATCTGAAGAGCAGTCTACAAATGAAATCACTGCTTTAACAGTGCAAACCATGAAATGTAAATTTCATGAATTTGTTGATGCCTATGTAGAGCAGAATAGAATTTATCAAGGCAGCAGCCTTTTTAGCAAACATGGTAGTACAGGTAGACAAGTTGCTAGAGAGTTTAGGGAAAGATTTAAGGCAAAAAGAAGAGACATAACTTCTAAAGAAGATCTGATGGGTTGCCTTGTCGAGTTAAAAGAAGAGAATAAAATACTGCTTGGTGGTAATTACAATCCTGGCTCATTTAAAACATATTTATTAGCTTATTATGAATTCGTGAAGGAATTGGATATTAATGATAAGCGTAATGATTTTGATTTTGATGTTGCTTCGTATGTGAAAGCAAAATATGGAACGAGCAAGCCTTGTGATATAGAAGCAGCATTCAATAATGCATTTAAAATTGAAAATAACAATCGAGTTTCTGTGGAAATCTAGAAATTTTTTATGGCTGAATATAAAGAACGGAATCTGCTATACGTATTAACAGGATTGACGCTGGTTTTTATTTTTACGCAATTTTATTTATTCGTTGCCGACTATAAAGTATCGGATCTCATCGATTCATTAGTCGGCACATCTATCGCCTTGCAATTATTGCATCCTGTTATTTTGCTGCCTATTCTGGGTTTTATCTCGTTGCAAATAGCGGCTTACGTTTTATGGATTATCTGGATACGGTTTGTCGCGCTCGCATGCGGTGAATGGTTGGGATTATCAAAAATCGTAACCATGATAGCCGGTATCACGCTCTGGTTTTTTTCTTCTTTTTCCATACTGGAATGGAATCGCTATCATTTTCCCGATTCCTTGTTTGCACGATTGTTATCACGATCTCATTTTTTGCATCAATACGGTGAAATTCTTGTCATGGCGACATTAACCGTATTATTGATCTCGACTTTGCTGGCTTGCCTATATTCTTTTTGGTTTAAGCGTTATCGTTATAGCAGCAGTATCGTATTATTGTCTGCGATCATCTTGATGGCACCTCCGTTTTATTCTGTTACGCCTATTTCAAATGCAACTAGACCGAATATCATCATCATCGGTCTTGATTCCTTGCGACCAGATTTTACAGGCTTTTATGGCAGTACCCTGACGCACACGTCTAACATCGATTATTTTCTGGCTAACTCCATTGCTTTTTCTAACAGTTACACTCCGCTAGCACGCACGTTTCCTTCCTGGATGACCATACTCACAGCACGCTATCCCAAACACCATGAAGCCCGTAATAATTTGATTGATACCCGCGCTGTCTCTCAACATGAAATGTTATCTAAACGATTACAACAATCGGGTTATGAAACTATCTATGCAACAGATGAAAAACGGTTTAGCAATATCACAAAACAGTATGGGTTTGATCGTGTTTTAGGCCCTAACATGGGTGTGGATGATTTTTTATTAGGTGGCTTAAGTGATTTTCCACTGAGTAATTTACTCGTGAATTTACCAGCCGGACGATTTTTGTTTCCGTTTAATTACGGTAATCGTGCAGCAGCGATTACGTATCAACCAGAAACCTTTTTGCAAGTCATCAAAAGTGGTCTTGCTCATCTTTCGGGTAAACCGGTTTTTTTATCGGTGCATTTGTGTTTGTCACACTGGCCCAGTAAATGGGCGGATACAGGAAGGCCGGGCAGTGCTTATTTAGCTACGCAATACGCAAGAAGTGTGAATGCGTTAGATAAGCAATTCGGTGAGTTGATGCAACTATTGAAAGAACGAGGTTTGCTTCAAAATACTTGGGTAGTGGTTTTGTCTGATCATGGAACAGCCTTGGGTTTGCCTTACGATAGAATTATTTCGGAAGAAACGTATCAAGGTGATAAGAAGAAAATGAAAGTGGTAGCGGTAAATAAACTGAGTGCGCTGCCGCATCAATCCCATAAACCGGTTTATACGGTTAATACGTCTTACGGACAGGGAACGAATATTTTAAGTTTGAAGCAAAATCATACTGTGCTTGCGTTTAAACGATACGGTGGGAATAGTGATGCGCATGAAGTGCGTGAATTTGTTTCGTTAATCGATGTTGCACCGACTTTGTTAGATGTATTAGGTATATCACCCTTGCATCAAATGGATGGCATATCATTGAATTTGTATTTTTCAATCAACTATAAAACGTCTCCTGCCCGTGCTTTTTTCATGGAAACCGGCGATACCATGTCAGAAATAGAAACCGATCATATTTACATTGAGAAAGTGCTTAAGCATGAAATCGGTATTTATAATATTGATGCGAAGACAGGTTTATTAACCATGAATCCGCTGGCTTCACTTTCTATCAATAAAAATAAGCAGAGGGCTATCTTGTGGAATGATTGGATGTTAGCGCATTACCCGGCTAGTCTTTATAAAAAGAAAGTGATGCCCGCGTATTTTGTGTTGGTGAATGTAAAGACAGGATGGTGGACAGTGGAATTGTCTTCTTCTTTTGCAAAGACTGCGCCGCTATCTTTTTTGAGGCAGCAACTGAACCATTTTTATGAGAATGAAATTTAAGCTAAAATTTCTTTCTGCGACCGCGTCTTAATTTTTTTGGACCGTGAGGCCCTCTTCCTCTGGGCATAGCATTCTCCTTGTATTTAATTATAGTAGCACAAGCAGCAAGACTTGGTACCTAGGGATAAATTCAGGTAATATGCGCGACATATTTTCTTACCCGAGGTAATGTCCATGCCTGAACCTACGCAGAGAGATAGAGCGGATGCCATACGCTTTTTAAGTATTGATGCCGTTCAAAAAGCCAATTCCGGACACCCTGGCATGCCCATGGGTATGGCAGATATTGCTGAAGTGCTGTGGGGTGATTTTATGCAGCATAATCCGAGAAATCCTCAATGGGTAAATAGAGATAGATTTATTTTATCGAATGGCCATGGCGCCATGTTGCATTATGCCTTGCTGCACCTTACTGGTTACGATCTTTCCATGGACGATATTAAGCAATTTCGTCAATTGCATTCAAAAACACCAGGTCATCCCGAGTTCAGCGAAACGCCGGGTATAGAAACCACAACGGGTCCCTTAGGGCAAGGTTTAGGCAATGCTGTCGGTATGGCCATTGCTGAAAAACACATGGCTGCTATTTTTAATCGCCCGCAATTTCCACTGATTGATCATTATACGTATTGCTTTGTAGGCGATGGCTGTTTGATGGAAGGCATATCGCATGAAGTATGTTCATTGGCAGGTAGTTTGGGCTTAGGCAAGTTAATCGTATTTTATGATGATAATGGTATTTCCATCGATGGCGAAGTGCACGGCTGGTTTCGTGATAATACACCCGAGCGTTTTACAGCTTACGGTTGGCATGTCATTCAAGCGGTAGATGGGCATGATGGTGAAGCGATACATCAAGCGATTATTGCAGCACGTGCAGTCACAGATAAACCCAGTATTATTTGCTGTAAAACAACCATAGGTTGGGGTTCGCCCAATATGGCAGGAACTGCAAATACCCACGGTTCAGCATTAGGTGATAAAGAAGTAGCCGCTGTGCGTACCCATTTGAATTGGCCGCATGAGCCGTTTGTGATTGCCGAATCAGTTGCGGCAAGCTGGGATGCTCGTAAAGCAGGTGCGCTGCTTGAAAGTGAATGGAATGCCATGTTTAGTCAATATCAAGCACATTATCCTGATATGGCTTCTGAATTTTTACGTCGTATGGAAAATCGTTTACCGGAAAATTGGCAGCATGAGGCAGATGGTTTTTTACTGTCTCAGCATGAGAAAAAGCAGTCGGTTGCAACGCGTAAAGCATCTCAATTATGTCTTGATCAATACGCTAATTTATTACCAGAAATGATGGGTGGTTCTGCCGATTTAATGGAATCCAATTGTACGAATTGGCAAGGCATGAAAATTTTTAGCGATGAATTGCCAGAAGGTCGTTACTTGCATTACGGTGTACGTGAATTTGGTATGTCTGCCATCATGAATGGCATGGCTTTATATAAAGGTGTCCTTCCGTTTGGTGGTACGTTTTTAACGTTTTCGGATTATGCTAGAAATGCGATTCGTCTAGCCGCTCTCATGCGTCAACGCGTTGTTTTTGTTTATACCCATGATTCCATAGGGTTAGGTGAAGACGGCCCTACTCATCAACCCATAGAACAGTTACCCAGTTTGCGTCTCATGCCAGGATTATCGAATTGGCGTCCTTGCGATACGGTTGAAACAGCCGTTGCTTGGCGGTTAGCAATAGAACGTCAAGGGCCTACTTGTTTAATGTTATCTCGTCAGGCATTGCCGTTTCAGGAACGGGATAGAAATCAATTAGAGTTGATACAGCGTGGCGGATACATATTAGTAGATCATGCTGTAGATAAACATCCGGATGCTATTTTAATCGCTACGGGTTCAGAAGTTGCATTGGCTGTTGCTGCGGCAAAACAGTTGTTAGAGCAAGAAATTTTTGTTCGTGTAGTGTCTATGCCATCAACCGATGTTTTTCTGTCTCAGGATGAAGATTATCGTCAACAAGTATTGCCAGATGAAGTGTTAGCACGTGTTGCGATTGAAGCAGCAGCGGCAGACTACTGGTATAAGTTCGTTGGTTTGAAAGGCAAGGTGGTCGGATTAGATCGTTTTGGCGCATCAGCACCGGCTAAAGAAGTATTTCAAGATTGTGGTATCACGATAGAGCAAGTGGTGACGATGACTAAGGAAGTTATTTGTTCGCGTCACATACGTGAAAAATGCGCATAAAAATAGGTTGGTTGTAGGTTGGGTTAGGCGCTTTTTGCCGTAACCCAACAAAAAAAGGTGTTGGGTTACGGCAAAAAGCGCCTAACCCAACCTACAGTACGGATTCACATTAAATAGTATTAATAACAATTGGGAGACAAGATATGACTATTCGCATTGCGATTAACGGTTATGGTCGAATTGGTCGCAACATTTTACGCGCTCATTACGAAAAAAAATTACATGCAGATATTCAAATTGTTGCCATTAATGATTTAGGCGATGTGAATACCAATGCTTATCTCACGAAACATGATACGACGCATGGAAAATTCCCCGGCGAAGTATCGGTTGCTGGGCAGGATTTAATTATTAACGGTGACAAGATTCGTTGTGTTGCAGAACGTGATCCTAGGAAATTACCGTGGAAAGAATTGAATATCGATATCGTGTTTGAATGTACGGGTTTATTTACGACTAAAGAAAAAGCCGCTATGCATATTGAAGCGGGTGCAAAAAAAGTGATTATCTCAGCGCCAGCAACTGATGTCGATGCAACAGTCGTTTTTGGTGTAAATGACAAAGTATTGAAAGCGAGCGACACCGTTATCTCTAATGCATCTTGCACAACGAATTGTTTAGCGAGTGTGGTCAAACCCTTGCACGCAGAAATCGGTGTGGTCAGTGGTTTAATGAATACCGTCCACGCTTTTACGAATGATCAAAGTCTCATTGATGTTTATCATTCTGATTTGCGTCGTGCACGTTCTGCAACTCAGTCCATCATTCCAACGAAAACGGGCGCAGCTTCTGCTGTAGGATTAGTGTTGCCAGAGTTAGATGGTAAGTTAGATGGATTTGCTGTGCGTGTTCCGACCATTAATGTTTCTTTAGTGGATTTGACGTTTGAAGCAAAACGTAACACGACGGTAGATGAGGTCAATGAAATCATTAAAAAAGCAGCGACCGGTGTGATGAAAGGGGTGCTCGCGTTTAATGACGAACAATTGGTGTCAGTCGATTTTAATCATAATTCTGCTTCTGCTATTTTCGATACTTTCGGAACAAAAGTGATAGGCAATCTGGTTAAGGTATTGGCTTGGTATGACAACGAATGGGGTTTCTCAAATCGCATGCTGGATGTTGCAGCTGCCTGGATGAAAGTTTAAAGGATATGAATATGGATGTAACTATGTCGCAAGTAATGGAAGTGATAGCTCGATATGCACCTAAGGGTTTTTCACCAAAAATGGGTTTGATTTTAGGTTCGGGTCTATCATCGCTCGCTGAGCAAATCACGCAACCGGTGACTATTCCTTTCCAAGCCATACCTGGTTTACAGGAAGGTAGTGTAGCGGGTCATGCATCGCTGCTTGTCATGGGATATTTAAATAATATTCCTGTTGTTTGTTTACGCGGTCGTTTGCATTTGTATGAAGGTGCACCTTACTCTGCTATTCGAACATTGATTCATATTATTAAGCATCTCGGTGCGACTACTTTACTCATTACCTGTGCAGCGGGTTCTATGCGAGAAGAAGCAGGTCCAGGCGAGCTCATGATGATTACCGATCACATTAATTTTCAACCGGGCAATCCATTAGTGGGTCCGAATGATGAAAGCATAGGGCCGCGATTTGTTGGCATGGAAGATGCTTACGATCCTCTTTTACAAGAAGTGATGGGGAAAGCCGCTGCAAGGCTTGCTATCCCATTACATAAAGGCGTTTATCTTTCTACTTTAGGTCCTTCATTTGAAACGCCGGCTGAAATTCGTGCTTTTAAATCATGGGGTGCAGATGCCGTCGGGATGTCGGTGGTATCTGAAGTTATCGTCGCGCGTCATAGTGGTTTGCGTGTGGCTTGCGTTGCAGCGATAACGAATGCGGCAGCAGGTCTTAGTACAGAAAAAATTACGCATGAAGGTACTTTGCAATTTGGCGAGATTGCCGCGCGTAAATTGATAAAACTCGTTCCTGAATTTATGAAGGATATGCAAAATGCAGTGGGATGAAGCCGTACCAGTTGCGATTAAAACCATTAAGCCTATTCATGTCGATGCTCCATTATTGCAGCGCATGCTTAGCGTCATCGATCTCACCAGTTTGAATGCGGATGATACGGAGAGGGGCATAGCAGCCTTTTGTGAAAAAGCACAACTACCATTTGGACACGTTGCTGCTGTTTGTATTTATCCAGCATTTTTACGTTTGGTCGCAGCGAATTTTGCGGGTACATCGATTAAAGTGGCAACCGTTGTGAATTTTCCGCACGGTGATTCCAGCTTGGAATCCGTGTTATTAGAAATCGGTGATGCATTGCAAAATGGTGCAGAAGAGATTGATGTGGTTTTTCCCTATCGTCGTTATTTAGCGGGTGATAAAGAATACGCACGCACGTTTGTAGCGGATTGCAAAGCGGCTTGCGGTGAGAAAGTGAGTTTGAAAGTGATACTTGAAACCGGTGCCTTACGTGAATCTAACATCATTGCAGATGCATCACTTACTGCGCTGACTGCCGGTGCTGATTTTATTAAAACATCGACAGGAAAAATTCCAGAAGGTGCAACACTTGAAGCAGCAGCAACTATGATGTTAGTGGTAAAGCAGCTCACGCCGCAATTAAAACGCAAGCTTGGGGTGAAAATTTCAGGCGGTGTAAGAGACGTAGCGCAAGCAGCAGAGTATATGCAGTTAGCTGAGAATATTATGGGTAGAGATTGGGTAGAGCCCGAGACGTTTCGCATTGGTGCGAGTAAGTTGGTGGATGAGATTATGAAGGGTATGGTGGGTAAGGCGTCACCATAATAATGGAACTTTGTATTTTTTTAATATCTTGTCATTGCTGATTAGTATTAATTTTTCTGAACGTGCTTGGGCGATTAACATGCGATCAAACGGATCTTTGTGTTTACCTTCTATTCCACCAGCAGCTATTGCGTGTTCGAGTGAGATGGGTAGTATTTCAAAACGTTCGCGTCTGATGTAAAGTGGAAGCTCTTGTACCAAATGGCCGACGTGTGGCATTTTCCCCAAATGATATTTGATAGAAATTTCCCAACCGCTCACACTGCTTACAAAAATTCTTGAGTCGGGTGATGTAATTGTGCTCTTTGCATTTTTTGATAGTTTTGGGTCATCAAACAACCACCAAAGAAGGACATGTGTATCCAGTAAATAAAAATTTACTCCCATTTGCCTATGTCATCCTCTGTTAAGGGTTCAAAAAAGGCATCTGTTAGATAGCCTTTGCCTTTTAAGGCGCCTGGTTTTCTAGGGGCTGTTAGTATGGGGACAAGTCTTACGCAAGGCGTGCCTGCTCGCGCGATAATAATTTCTTCACCTGCAAGTGCGGCATCGAGTAATTGAGAGAAATGTGTTTTTGCTTCATGTACGTTAAGGGTGCGCATGATTCACCTTTTAAGTTTAGTCATATGACTTAGTCCATTATAGGCGAATAGGGATTCTAAATCAAGGGATAGGTCAAATTCCTCACTAGCACAAACCTTCACTTCCGTTTAAAATCGGCCTTTCTTTTCGTCGGTGGAAGTCTTACATGAGTGCACATGAAAAAACCATACACACAAAACTTGCCTGGGTAGTGACCCTCACGGCTTCGCTTTTCTTTTTTTATGAATTTATTCAAATGAATGTGTTTAATTCGATTAACGAGCAGTTAAGAGAAGTCTATCATTTGGATGCCGTGCAGTTAGGCCAATTGTTTTCCATGTATTTTTACGCCAATTTTATGGTGCTGTTCCCGGCGGGCAGTTTACTGGATAGATTCTCCACTCGAAAAATTCTTTTATGTGCGATTAGCACAACGACCATAGGCACCTTGCTTTTTTCTATCGCCACCGATTATTGGATGGCGGCATTAGGCCGATTTCTGGTCGGTGGCTCTGCTTCTTTTTGTTTCTTAAGCTGTATTCGCATTGCTTCGCGCTGGTTTGCTCCGCACCGTATGGCGTTTGTGACAGGCGTAGTCGTGACCATGGCTATGTTAGGCGGTCTTTGTGCGCAAACACCGTTTACGTATTTGGTTCAATATTTAGGAAGTTGGCGTCATGCTTTACTCATCAATACGGTATTAGGCGTAATCATTTTCCTGGCTACTTTTTTCATTGTGCAAGATTTCCCGCCGGATGCGAAACAGCGAGCGATGGCCGATAAGCAGCATTTACAATCATTAGGATTATGGCGTTGCATTAAACTCGCTGCGCTTAATCCGCAAAATTGGTTAGGTGGATGTTATACGGCATTAATTAATTTACCGGTTTTTATTTTAGGCGGATTGTGGGGAATATTGTATCTCACTCACGTTCATCATATTACGGAAGTGGAAGCATCGTATGCGACGACTATTTTCTTTGTCGGTGTTATCGTGGGTTCGCTTCTTTATGGATGGATTTCAGATCATTTATCAAGACGAGTCATGCCTATGATAGTCGGTGCTATCTTATCTCTCATCGTCATGTGTATTTTAATGTTTGTTCCGCAGTTATCACTTTCTGCATTAATCATCTTATTTTTCTTAATCGGATTATTTACCAGTTCTCAAGTGCTGACGTATCCGCTGATTGCAGAATTGAATCCGCATTACTTAACGAGTACGGCAGTCAGTATTGATTCGTTGTGTATTATGGCTAGCGGTTTTATTATTCCTTCTTTATTTGGCTGGTTAATGGAATCAGGGAAGAGTGCAGCGCTCATTAATCAAGTGACGGTTTATACGGCTAGCGATTTTAATCATGCTATGTGGATTATGCCGATTGCGTTTATTGTTGCACTGGTTATTACTTTTTTTATGCGCGAAACGTTTTGCGAGGCGCAGAGTTAGATGTATGGCTCGTTCACTCGTATTTGGCTTTATTGTTTTGACAAATAAAGCGCAAGGCCTGCGGCCGACGAGCCATTGTCAAAACAATAAAGCCAAATACGAGTGAACGAGCCATCAGGATAATCAAGACCATCAGGAGTCCTAAATGCCGCGTGCATTCATCATCATGTTAGATTCATTTGGATTAGGTGCAACAGCCGATGCCGATAAATACGGCGATATCGGTGCAGCTACTTTGCATCATATTGCTGAAGCGTGTTTTGAAGGCAAAGCCAATCGATCTGGCGTCCGTTCTGGCCCACTTCATTTACCGAATTTAACGAGACTCGGTTTAAACGGTGCAGCGATAAGCAGCACGGGTCATCCTGTTTTAGGATTGGATACGAATGTAGTAATAGAAGGTGCTTACGGGTGTGCGCAAGAATTAAGTTTGGGTAAAGACACGCAAAGTGGTCATTGGGAAATGGCAGGTGTGCCCGTATTATTTGAATGGGGATATTTTTCATCCGATTATCCTTCGTTTCCAAAAGAACTGACGGATGCATTGATTCAAGAAGCTAATTTAAAAGGCGTGTTAGGTAATAAACATGCATCGGGTACAGAGATTATTGAAGAGCTAGGTGAAGAACATCAAAAGACAGGCAAGCCCATTGTTTACACTTCAGCCGATAGCGTTTTTCAAATTGCTGCGCATGAAGAATCATTTGGCCTAGAAAGATTGTATGAAGTATGTGAGATAGCCAGGAAATTAGTGGATCCTTATAACATTGGCCGCGTGATTGCACGGCCGTTTTTAGGTGAGCCTGGAAAATATTATCGCACAGGCAATAGACATGATTATGCAACACCACCACCATCGCCTACTTTGTTAGATAAATTAGTTGAAGCCGGTGGAAAAGTGATAGCGATAGGAAAAGTCGCGGATATTTACGCGCATCAAGGTATTAGCAAAGAAGTGAAAGCAAATGGTAACCAAGCCTTGTTTGCAGCATTCATTGAAGAAGCAGCGTCTGCACCTGATAACAGTATTACGTTCGTGAATTTGGTGGATTTCGATATGTTATACGGTCACAGGCGAGATGTGATGGGTTATGCAAAAGCATTAGAAGAATTCGATGCAGCACTACCATTGTTTGAGCAGCAATTAAAAGCAGGCGATATGGCTATCATTACAGCCGATCATGGTTGTGATCCTACGTTTCCTGGTTCCGATCATACGCGTGAACATGTTCCAGTGATTGCCTTCGGCCCCGCGGTTAAGCCAGGGTTTATTGGCAAGCGCGAAACCTTTGCAGATATTGGTCAGAGTATAGCGAAGCACTTGGGGTTGTTGCCGTTAGAGTATGGGAAGGCGTTTGTGTAGTCGTAAACATCATCGAGCTTGCTTTTTTGCCATACTTAAGCCATACTTTATCTGTATTTAAGCCAATATTAGAGGTGTCCCATGGCGCAATTAAGAAAAGTTACCATGAATTTAACTGAAAGAGATGTTAGGAATACTGAACGACTTACAGAGCAGCTTCATACTCGCAGCAAGGCTGAGGCTGTTAGTGCAGCTCTCAGTATTACTACGTCGCTGAGTGAGATGTTGCAAGGCGATAAAGAACTCATTATCCGAGATAGAAAAGGCGATATTGAAAAAGTAATCATTCCAGGATTAACAGAAAAAGCATAAGAGAAATATATGACTGACAATCATAATCAATCAGATGATTGGGGAAGCGCACAAGCCGGACAGCACTTTCAACCACGAACGTTGCATATTACTAAAGAAAACAAAATTATTTATCGCACTGTTGTGTGGATGCTTGGTGCCACGGTTCTACTTTCGATGGTAGGAATAATAGGGTTATCTCTTTTTGCAAGAGAAGTTCCGCAAGCATTGATTGCATTGGGTTCCGTAGCAGTAGGTGCTTTAGGTAGTTTGTTTACACATTCTAGATATTGAAAGTTATTCTAGAGTTGTAGTATGGATTCTGATGAATCCATACTACAACTCTTTGTGAGCACTGATTACTTACGATAACTCACTAAACCATCACTTTCCGCCAGACTTTTCTCCTGCATAATTTTATCCAGCTCAATGCAATATCGCTTGCCATAATCTACTGAAAATACACCGTTATTTTCTGTCAATAGTTTCATGCAATCGGAATCTTTATTCGTGCTATCCGCTAGCAGCACTGCTAGTTGATCGAGATTAGCGGCTTTTGCAATTTCTATAAATAATGTGAGTGCATATTGTTTTACTCGTATCAGAGGAGAATCATTTAACTTATCATGCGTTGCGCTTAATGTTTTATCCTTATCGCGTGTGAAAAGAACATTGACTGAATCGATGGAGAGATTAGCGTAACACACACCAACCATACCGTAAGGTTCAAGACCAGATCCCGTTACCACATCAAAACTTTCTTTTATGGGATTAATATCACCGATTAAACTGTCGTGAGTATGTCCTGGAATTTTTTCATTCATCAAATCGATGAGAATATTTTTTTGTATAGGCGCGAGTTTTGAAAAGATAGTGGTATACGCTAGCATTAATTCATTTTCGAGATTATCTCTTAAGGTTTGAGAGGTCAGCATGAATTCCTGCTCATTAAACGTAAACGGAAATGCTAATTTTTTAACGACGCTTTCAGCCATTTTTTGTATGAAATTAACGAGTTTTCGTTGGTTAAAACCAAAATCAATGTGTAATGGTTTTTTTGATTGGAAGAATGTTTGAGCATGATTAAAGGAAATAGGTTCTGGTTTAAACTCTAAGAACATATATTTTTCCTCTATTGCTTGATTAAACAGTGTGATGTATTGAGCGATCACAATTTGCATAACATCTTTAACAAAGAAGAGTCTATGATTATCAGGATGGATTAAATATAAATAAACGGTGAACAGTGTTTTATAGGTTCGAATCTTATTTAATTCAAACTTACACCGTTTTTCAAATTCGTGACTGCGGAAAAGAAAAGTGACGCCATCTGGAATCTTGCCTGATTGAATAGCTTCAATAAGATAATCTTCATTGATTCCGTTACCGGTTAAATTAATCGTAACGTTTTTAAGATTCATCGCTGCTTCGGATTCGAAACATTTAATTAACGCTTTAGTAAAACCAGTGCCGCCAAATCCTATAAATAGATCACCGGTTAATGAAATGGTGTTTTCATCTTTCGTGATGACTGCGCCAGTTCTAATTTCTTTAAAACCAGTATGGTAATATTTTGGTAAATCAAATTTCACAGATTTAAAGTTGGTCAATCCAATGTTGAGTGGATTAGTAGGCATGCCCCGCCCCCGTGATATGTCTAATGCTTCCGCTAATATGCAAGCCTTTGTTCCAAATAATTGAATTTTTCTTTCCATTAACGTAGTAATGACGTTTGTATCGACTTCTCGTGTAAATGCCAATAAGTATCCTGAATTTTCCAGTTCCAAAATGTAATCTGAAATATTCCCAATGATTCCTATTGGAATGTAGTAATTAATTATGTGGCTCTGGTGTCTAGAATTCCCAAGAGAGCCAGGGTCTTTCTGGTTGTTGTAATATATTTTATACAGAAATCCATCTTCTACACATGATTCTACGAGTATGGAGTACCTATATTCATTGCCATCTTTGCAATAAATTCGGATGAAACTGGAACCGAGATGGTGTAAGGCTGGGAGTAATACGGCTGGCAAATCTTCATAGCTTTTCATTAGACAATCCTCGTTGATTTGTTGAAATTTTCGGCATATTACAGGATATTAGGGTTTAAGTAAATTACCTGATTTTGAATCGTGTATTTTGTCGCAATACTAGTATTGTGACAAAATTTGTCACAATACTTGCCTGTTTTGTCACAATACTGAAAAATAAATATCCACATCAACAACCTATTGCTTTTATTTTGCCTAGCATTTAAACTGCCCTCCATTATTGGGCGCTGCCATCGCTTGGCGGTTATAGCAATCATAAAATGGTGAAACGAGGATAAGATGAGATCGGGTAGTGATATTAAAATGTTAGCTTATGAGACGGTTGATAAAATCAAGAAAAGTGGTTATTTGAGTGAATTGGATAAGCATTTATTGAACGAGCTGTTAGATTGTCTGGGAAAGAGAAATTGCCAAGATAAGGAAGTAATGGAGACATTTCATGCAGTTACGTTATTTGAAGGAACTGCGAGTCGTTTGCTTATCGCTACAGTCAAAGATTTTCTTGTTAAGGCTCAGAGAGTTTTTTTAGATCAAATGGAGCAGATGACACAAGAAAAGGCGATCTTAGAAAGTCAAAATAATCAATTTAAGAGTCGCGTTGAATTTCTAGGGAAGCAAAACGAATGTCTTACAAAAACAAAATCAGGGTTGAATGAGTATATCGAGTCAAATAAAAATATTTTGATAGAGTCTGCGGTGCAACATAATGGCAAGCATTCGTTTTTTCAACGCTTTCAATATGAGAATTGTCACGAACGACAAATTTTGAATGCTATCCTTATTTTGCTTGGTATTAGAGAGCTTGAAACCTTGTGTGTTACGTCAAAATTTCTGAATACAGTTATTTTAGATATGAAATTAAAATATAAAGCCGTTCAATTCAGTCCTTTTTATCAAGGAAATAGTTTTGAAATGTTTTATAAAAACCTTTCTGGAAAAATGATTACCCTTGTAACAGATGAAGATAATACCGTCCATCATCTTAAAAAAATGGTTCAATATAAAGAAGGTATTTTCACCTCTCAGCAAAGATTAATTTTTGCTGGTCAGCAACTTGAAGACCATCAAACATTAAAAGATAAAAAAATTGGTGAGCATTCAACCATTCATCTTGTGTTGGGATTGCGTGGGGATTGAGCCTTACCTCACCCCTTCACCAAGCTCAAAAATTCCGCCCGCGTTTTCTGATCGCTGCGAAATAATCCCAGCATCACAGAAGTGCTCATGATGGAATTTTGTTTTTCTACGCCGCGCATCATCATGCATAAATGCTGCGCTTCTATGATGACGCCTACGCCTCTTGCATCGGTGACTTTAAATATAGCTTCAGCGATTTCTTTAGTGAGATTTTCTTGTACTTGCAAGCGTCTTGAAAACATATCGACTATGCGAGCAATTTTGGATAAGCCCAGGATTTTTCCATTGGGTAAATAAGCGACGTGGCATTTACCAATAAACGGAATGAGATGGTGTTCGCAGAGAGAATATAATTCAATATTTTTGACTAATATCATTTCGTCATTGTCAGATTCAAACAAGGCATTGTTAACCACTTGTTCCAACGATTGTTGATAGCCTTTGGTAAAGTGTTGCATGGCTTTGGCTGCGCGTTTAGGTGTATCCCGTAATCCTTCGCGGTTCACATCCTCGCCTATGTTTTTTATGATTTCTTGATATAAATCTTGCATGGTTTTTTACCTCGTTAGCCTGGCGGCCAGGTCATTTGTCTGCCGCCTAATAAATGCATGTGAATATGAAATACGGTCTGGCCGCCACCTGCATTGCAATTCATGACGGTTCTATATCCTGCCTCTGCCATGTTTAATGATTTGGCTAAGGATACAGCCGCTTGTGTCATTTGTCCTATCAACACAGTATCGTCACTGTTGATATCATTCAGCGTTGCTATGTGTTTACGCGGAATGATGATTTTATGCTCTGGCGCTTTAGGCGCAATGTCATCAAAAGCTATTACATTATCATCTTGATAAATAATGTTGGCGGGAAAAGTGCCGCTAGCTATCTTGCAAAATAGACAATCCACCGTGATATTCCTTGGGTTCACTTCAACGTTGGGTAGTGTAAAAGATTGCACGGTGACTTGCAAAATAGTGTGTGGAAAGTAGACTAGGCGCACTAATTAAGAGAGGAATTGTTATGGGGTTAAATAATCTGAAAGTGGGTAAGAATGTTCCAGATGATATTAATGTTGTGATTGAAATACCATCAAACGCTAGTCCGATTAAATATGAAGTCGATAAAGACAGTGGCATGGTCATGGTCGATAGATTTTTAGGTACAGCTATGTTTTATCCTTGTGAATATGGTTTTGTGCCAAATACTTTGTCTGAAGACGGGGATCCGGTAGATGTATTAGTCGTATCACCTTATTCCCTCATACCCGGTTCAGTGATTCGTTGCCGCCCTGTTGGCATGTTGCGTATGACAGATGAATCTGGCAAAGATTCAAAAATTCTCGCCGTTCCCGTGGATAAATTAACAACGCGTTATCAGCACGTGCATAAGCCTTTGGATTTAGGTAAAGAGTTAATCGACTCTATCGAGCATTTCTTTACGCATTATAAAGATCTCGAGAAAGGTAAATGGGTCAAGGTAGATGGATGGGCTGATATTGATGCGGCGAAATCAGAAATCTTGGCGAGTGTAGAGCGTTATCAACATCAGCATAAAGAAAAGATCGCGTAACCCAACAATAATCGATCAAGGATGATAGAGAGGTTGAGAGATGGTTAAGAAAACAGAAAAAGAATATGACAAAGATTTTTATAGCTGGACTGTCCATAATGCAAGGCTGCTTCGTGAGGGAAAGTTATCTGAGGTAGATGTTGAACATGTTGCAGAGGAAATAGAAAGCATGGGTAAAGGTGAAAGGAGAGAGTTGGTTAATCGGCTGGCTATTTTGCTCGCCCATCTTTTGAAATGGAAGTACCAACCTATAAGACGTAGCAGAAGTTGGAAGTTGACTATCAAGGAGCAGCGTATTCAGTTAATACATCTTTTTGAAGAAAGTCCCAGTCTAAAACATGAGATAGAATCAAAATTAATGGATGCTTATGAGCAAGCGCTTATCATTGCTGAGCGAGAAACAGCACTGGAAGAGAAAACATTTCCAAAAACCTGTCCGTTTGATCTTAAGCAATGTTTGAATCAGCGTTTTTTTCCTGAGGATTAATTTTTTTGTTAAGAAGTAAAAAGGGGCAGCTTAATCCTTAAGCTGCCCCTTTTTTGCCTATCAAGCTCCAAGCCCAATATTGTCCGGTCCCTGGTGTTACTATCCTTGTATCGGCTTCTATTCCGTGATGCTGTCCCTGAAGTCGTCCTGACTTAACTTCTAGATTAGCAAAACCATTTCCGCAGGCTCAATGTTTTTTTTTCGTCCAATTCAGAGGGTGAAATTAGGTAATGGTGAATAATGATTCATTTCATGCAGTTAGAGTGATGGTATGAGATAAGTATGGCAAATGTCTTACAGTATGAAATAGGAATTACTTACGCATTTAAGAGGGCATGGCTTATCAATTCTTTTTTTTCCGTTGAAATAGAAGATGCCGTAAGCAGGAGCTGATATACATACCGAGTAAAGCTGATCCAAAAATGACGGTTGCAATGTAGATAGGTAATAAACCAAGCACAATGAGATGTTCTTTTAGTTCAAGGTTGTGAGCTTTGGAGATGATACAAGAAATAGACGTATTCAATGCATTATCTTGCAGCAATAACATGTATACGGTGCAAAACACCACACCGAGTGTGACAAGGATAAAAATATCGATGGTCAGTATTCTTTTCATATCGTTGCTGCTCTGTAATTCATTGTTTTTTATAGTTAATTTGCTACGGGGTCTGGAAATATCATTAATCAGTGAGTTGATTATATAGAAGTATTCTTAAGGCATGCTTAATCTGGTGTCTTAGATGAGAATATTTGCTAGCAACTGCCCCATTTTTACAGTCGATTCTGTTTGTAATGTGGGGGACAAAATCGATTTATTTTTTTCGAATAAAACAATAACGGTTGAGCCCATGGTGAAGTAACCGAGTTCTGCACCTTTATCTAAATAAAGGTCAGTTGAGGGCAAGGAAGTGCGAGCCCGTTTTGATCGGACCGGTTTATCCATCCATACCGTTTGAATATTTCCAACGATGATAGCGCCTACTAAAATAACTGCCATGCATCCTGCTTCTGTCTCAAATACCGTAACCAATCTTTCATTTCGCGTATAAAGATGGGGGATGATTTCAGACGTCATTTTATTCACGGAGAATAATTTTCCGGGTATATAAATCGATTTGATTAGCTTGCCAGAGAGCGGCATGTGAACACGGTGGTAATCACGTGGTGCAAGATAGAGCGTTGCAAATGAGCCATCATAAAAGAGATTAGCTAACGTTTTATCTCCACCTAACAAGGTTTCTAAATCGTAGTAAAAATCTTTTGCCTGTAGTAATTGGTTTTTATGTATCTTGCCGATTTGAGCGATGCTGCCGTCGACGGGGCTAATAATAGCATGCTTATCTGCTGTGATAGGTCTTAACTCTGTTTTTAACTGACGAATAAAAAAATGATTAAAGTCGGGATAGGCTTCTACATTTTCAATGACAGCAAGAGACATATCGACTTGGTATTTTTGTATGAAATGGTTAATCATCCAATTTTTGAGTGGCAAGGGATGACGAATGCGCGCTAACCATCCAAAAATTTGGCTTATTAAATGTTGTGGCAGGCATTTTTGAAGAAAAATGGACAGGCAATTAGGCATAGTTAGCCCTTAAACTGATTTCAATGCCTTTTTTGAGATCTTCTGGTTTTAAGCCATATTTAAATAATCCAGCCCATTTACCCTGTGGATTGATTAATAAAATAGAAGCAGTATGTTCAATTTGATAATCATTATTAGACGCATTATCACGCGCAGAATAAATGCCTAACTGACTTTGCAATTTACGAATGTTTTGTATGTTGCCGGTAATGCCTAAAAATGCAGGATTATATCGCTGTACGTATTGGGTAAGTGATGCGAGTTGATCTCGTTCGGGGTCAACGGTAACAAGAGCCACTTGCAAGTTAGGGTATTTGGCTTGCAATGTTGGATAGATACGTTGAATGGTGTGAAGTGTCGTTGGGCAAACACTAGAGCAGTGTGTGAATCCAAAAAAGACTAATGTCCAGTGATGATAAAAACTTTTTTCGGTGAAAGGCTGTTGATTCGCAGTGACTAATTCAAAGGATTTAATATCGCGAGGCTCTTTAAATAACATGCCTATTTCAGAGGGCAATAAAGCCGGCGCGTTTTTTTGACTAACGTGATACACAAATAAAGATGTCATTAATGATGCACAAATAAAAACGACAAAGGCGATGATTTTGTGAATGGGAATGATGGGATTCGTCATAAGTTAATTAATCAACAAGTGATGGTCGAGTAAGATGACTATAAATAGACCGGTTAAATAAACCAGTGAATACTGGAAGGTTTTTAATGCAATGAGATGGTCATTGGTTGCAAATTGCAAAGTCAATGCATATCCCATTAATCCTGCATCGAGTAATAATACGCTGATGAGATAAAGATTGCCGCTCATGCCTATGGCATACGGTAATAAACTACAGGCAACGGTGAGTAAGCTGTATAAAACAATATTTAATTTTGTGAAAGGAATGCCATGCGTAATGGGCAGCATAGGGATAGAGGTTTTTTTATATTCATGATAACGGTGCAAACAGAGCGCCCAGAAGTGAGCCGGTGTCCAGGTAAAAATAATTAATACTAGCAGCCAGGCTTGTGGGTCTAGCTGGTTAGTGACTGCCGTCCAGCCGAGTAAGGGCGGCATGGCGCCGGATAATCCGCCTATCACAATATTTTGTGAGGTAGCACGTTTTAAGTAGAGAGAATACACCGCAGAATAACCAATCGCAGCGAGTAAAGTGAGAATAGCCGTCAGCAAATTCACGCCGAAATAAAGTACTAGAAAACCCACTAAGCCTTGAATGGCTGAAAAAATAAACGCAGAGGTTAAGCTGAGTTTGCCAGTCGGCAGAGGACGATTTTTGGTTCTATCCATTAACGCATCAACGTGATGATCAATGATATGGTTTAAGGTAGCAGCCGATCCCGACATGAGTGCAATACCGACGGTTGCGTTTATCCATAACCACCAGGGAATAGGGTTGGTGGCACCGAGATACATGCCAGCCCACGATGTGAGCAGCATGAGCAAAACAACGCGAGGTTTGCAAAGTACCAGATAATCACTCAATCCTGCGCTCATGTTGATTTAACCAGTGTGGCAATAACAGTCAGCAGTAATAAAATACCAACGGCTTGATGGGCTAAGGCCATCAAAACCGGTCGTAACCAGAGAATATTTAAAATGCCTAAAGTAATCTGTAAGCAAAGCAAGCTGAGTATCATGATGCCAGCTAAGCGGAATGTTTTATGCCTGACTAAACAGAAAGACAAGAGTGTTAAATAAGTCGCTGTGATAAGCGCGCCGATTCTGTGCAACATGTGAATGCTGATTAAATCGCTATCTAATTGACTCCATTGCAGTGTTGGTAGAAGTTGCCCGTTGCAATACGGAAAGTCGACGCAGGCAAGTCCTGCATAATGCGTACTGACCCAGCCGCCTAATGCGATTTGTCCGGCGACCAATAAGAGAGCGAGTGTAATCCACGGTGTGAAGCGTGTCGTTCTATGCGGGCTAGTGCGATAGTAAAAATCCAGTATTATCCACCACAGTACGCTTAAGATAGATAGTCCAGTGAGCAAATGGGATAACACAATCACGGGTTTCAATTTAGCCGTGACCGTCAACATGCCTAAGAGGATTTGGACTAACACCAATCCCATTAACACAATCGGAAGACCAATGGATTTGCGATTTTGTGTGGAACATAACATGGATAAAGAGAGTATGAGTATCAGTATGCCTTCGGTTCCTGCGAAATAACGATGAGTCATTTCTGTCCAGGCTTTTTTAACATTGACAGGCAGCATGGGGTAAGACAATGACGCGCCTTGTAACTGCATATCCGTGTGAGGGGCTGTGAGATAGCCATAGCAATTCGGCCAATCGGGGCAGGATAAACCTGCATCGGTTAAACGGGTAAACGCACCTAATAATATGACGATAAACGCCAATATAAACGTCAGTATGGCAAGGTTGGAATATTTCCGGTGAGTAGCTATCAAAATATTTCCTCAGAATTTTTATGATGCGGACGATTTAGAGCGACGAATAATATCAATAAGGTGAGTGCGAAAGCAAACCATTGTAAAGCATAGCCCATGTGCTTTTCAGGGTTGATGGTCACGATTTGCCATTTAACAGTATACGCAGCGGGATCATGGGGGGTGATGTTTAACACATATGAAAATAGTGATTGCTGCAATAATGGTGCAAGTTCGCTGAGATTAATGTATTCCACTCGTAACGGCCAAGTGTTAGCGGGAGAGTAAGTGAGTTTTCCCATGTGTACGTAACTGGGCGCATGATTTAACATGCCGGTGATAGTGGTTTGACCAGTAATAGTCTGAACAATAGGCAATATCTTTCGGTTTTGATTGCCTTGAATAAAACCGCGATCAACCAGAATGGGTTCTGGTAAGTCAGTCGCTATAAACGGAGTGTAAACTTCATAACCAATTTTTCCATCTAGCGTTTTATTATCTAAAAAAAATGTATGAGCAATATCAAATCGCCCCGTTAGTGTTACTTGATAAAAACGCCAGTCACCGGATTGTTGAATAGTCTTACTTTGTAATGGCGGTAAGTGTGTTCGTTGTGTGAATGTTTTAAGCAATATTTTTTTTTCAGTCGCACGAGAGAGTTGCCAAAACCCCATACTGGTAAACAGTGCAATCAATGCGGCTGCTAATAATGCGAGTTTGATATTCTGAATTCTGAAGGGCATTTGATGGTGCATTCCATATTATATGTGACTATACTAAGCTGCCTTAAATTTCCGGATTGTAAGTGCGATGACTATTATTATCAAAACAATTCTTATCGTGTTGTTTGCTTTCATCCTATTTGCTTTGGGTAGTGCTTTGTATTATCTGATAAAAGATAACGGTGATTCAGAGCGCATCGTTAAGGCATTAACCTGGCGCATTGGTTTGTCTTTATTGTTATTCGTGATATTGATGTTTTCGTTTGCAATGGGATGGATTACGCCTAATAACATTTAGTGAGGTGTAAAATGGGTTTTCGCAATTTTGGTTCGCTATTAATCGTCTTTCTGATTCTTATGATGGTCTTTGGTACACAACGTTTACGCAATATCGGTAATGATTTAGCGATTGCGATTCGTAGTTTCAAAAAAGGCATGCAAGACGATCTTGATGAGAAAGAAGGAAGTAAATAGTGCATTTCAGCATGAGTGAAATCATCGTCATTTTATTGATTGCATTATTGGTGATAAAACCCGAGCAATTGCCGGATGTTGCGCATACCTTAGGTCGGTTTGCAAAAACCGTGCGCAGTTTATTCGGTAAAGTAAAAAGTGAAATGGATGGTTTGATAGACTCGGTTGAAAAACGTGAGTAATCATACGGCTTCTACATCCTTACATTTTTGGGTGGAATTGCGTTCTCGACTTATTTATTCACTGATTTTTTTATGTCTTATTTTTTCTGTGTTAGTGTATTTTGCGAATCAACTGTATACCTTGCTCGCTTTACCCTTATTAAAATATTTGCCGCAAGGACATTTGATTGCCACACAAATTGTCTCTCCTTTTTTCGTTCCGTTTAAGCTTGCTTTTTTAGCATCTCTTTTATTAGCGCTTCCTTTTTTTTTATATCAGTTATGGGTGTTTGTGGCACCTGCTTTATATGGACACGAGCGTAAAATCATTTGGCCGTTTTTATTCGTGAGCACCGGTTTATTTTATAGCGGCGTTCTCTTTGCTTACTTTATTATTTTTCCCATGTTATTTCATTTTCTCGCACACGTAGTGCCAGACGGTGTGATGTTAAGTCCGGATATCAATGAATATCTGGATTTTGCCACACAATTATTATTAGTCTTTGGTTGTTTGTTTGAAATTCCTATGATCATGGGATTATTAGTCGCCATGAAAATAGTGACTAGGCAACGTTTCATTGCGCTGCGTTCTTACGCCATTGTTTCTGCATTTATTCTCGGTATGTTGTTAGCGCCGCCTGATGTGTTATCACAAACTTTGCTCGCGATACCGATATGGTTGTTGTACGAAGCCGGTATTATTTTATCGTTATGGCTAGAGAAACATTAACATGAATAAAAAACTTAACACCACGTTTGTTAAGTTAGTGAATTTGCTGAGCGATGGTCAGTATCACGATGGAACAACGTTAGGTGATGTACTTTCTGTGACGCGCAGTGCGGTTTGGAAAATGATAAAAAAGCTAGAACACTATCAAGTTAAAATCGATAGTGTAAAAGGTAAAGGTTATGCCTTATCTCAACCGTTGATTTTATTGGATGCGGACGCGATTAAACGCGACTGTTATCAAGCCATCGATATTCATTTGTTTGAAAGTGTAGATTCCACCAATGCGTATTTGAAAACGATTAATCACAAAAATCAGATGACAGTTTGTCTTGCTGAACAACAAACCAGTGGTAGAGGACGATTTCACCGTGAATGGTATTCACCGTTTGCAAAAAATATTTACGTATCGTGTTTGTATTCTTTTCAAAAAGATGTGAGTGAATTATCCGGTCTTAGTCTAGTCATGAGTCTTGCGATTGTGAAGACATTAAAAGCATTTGGCATAGATGAAAAATGTGGAGTGAAGTGGCCTAACGATATTCTCTATGATACAAAAAAAATCTCAGGCAGTTTGATTGAGATACAAGCAGAAACCCACGGTGCGATGCATGCGATTATTGGTATCGGTATCAATGTGAATATGTTGCAACATGAAGCGCATGATATTCCACAAGCCTGGTCGTCCATGCAGCAAATATTAAATCGTTACGTGAATAGAAATGAAGTGTGTGTGAGTTTGTTAAATAATTTGTTTGATTATTTGCAAAAGTTTGCAGAGCAAGGGTTGGCGCCATTTGTGAGCGAATGGAAGGCGGTAGATACGCTTCTTGATCAATGCATTGCGTTGACCAATGGGAATGAAACGGTTTTGGGTCGCGCGGCGGGTATTGAGAACCAAGGTCGATTGTTATTGCAATTGGAGGGTGGGAAAATTCGGGCGTTTTCATCGGGGGATACGTCGGTGGTGAAGGGCTCCGTCGTCCCCTCTCCCCCAACGCTTCTCATTGGGGGAGAGGGTTAGGGAGAGGGGGGGCGAAACGCTATATTTTCAATAAGTTACGAGAATGAGGTCCAATATTGCCACAAAACTAATATTATGATACAATTTTGACCATAATTTTTACGATACAACTAGACTTAACGAGGTGAGCCATGCGATCAACTTTTTTCAATGAAGCAATCAGAGAGAATAATTTAGAAGAGTTTCGTGAAATCATTTCAGGTGTCACAAAAGACTTTAAAGAATTAGGCGTAGACATTACGCCTCACGTCATTTGTTTTGAAGTGGCCTGCTGTACGAGTAAAGAGAGTCGTCCTGAAACGCGTGCTGAGATGATGAGGATAGTGCTGGAAAAAGCAGCTGATATCGATTTTGCTAACGAAAAACCGGATAGCTTGTCAGATAGTTATAAAAAAGTTGCAGATAGTTGTTTCGCATTTTCTAAAGAATATCCACAGACTCACGAATTACAAGCAGTAACAAATGACATGGTTATCCTTGCTAAAAGCGAATTAACGAATGTCTATGATGCAATACGAAAAAAGAATGTAGATGAGTTAAAGCGGCTTATAAAATCTAAAAAAATGAAAGCGCTTTCCGCATCTTGTACTGTTAACGGTAAAACCTTACTGGATTATGCGTTTAAAACAGAGCACGTTGAAATTATTCATACCGTATGGGAAAAAGTAAAAACAGCAATTTGTTTGGATCCCGGCGAAACGCCTCTTCATTTTTTAGCAAGAGGTGAAAGTACGGAGAACGTTAAAGAGTATCTTGATTATCTTAAACATAAAAATATCAGTGTTGACGATGAAGTTAATGAAGATTTCTATGATGAGATTAATGTCAAAAATACAGAAAACGGTTTAACGCCACTGCACTTTGCAGTGATAGCACAAAAATACAATATGGTTGATACATTGCTGAAAGCAGGAGCAGATGTCAACGCTAAATGCAATGATCAAAGGACGCCGCTTCACATTGCAGCACAAAAAGATAACGTTGACATGGTTAACCGATTGCTGAAAGCGGGAGCTGATGTTAATGCTGAAAACAGTCAGCAAATGACGCCGCTTAATTTTGCGGTATATGCAGGTTACATTAATATTGTAAGAATATTGTTGGCAACAAAAGATATTAATGTTAATGCGAGCGCAGATGATGGTGTGACAGTATTACATGTAGCAGTAATGTGTGAGCGTGATCATCTTATCCCTGATTTAATACGAAACGGTGTTAATCCAAATGTTCTTTATGAGGGTCGAACCGCTGCGCAATTGGCAATCAGTAATGACCGCATAGCAATTGCCAATCAAATCAACGAAGAAATATTTTGGCTAGCCTACGATGCGCAATATAACAGTGAAATAGTTAAGCGAAAAAAATTTGATAGAAATGCAAATGCAAGCATTGCTGACATTCTGAATCACGCGGCTAAAGATAATAATCGTAGTCGACAGGTTTGCGAAAAATTAGGGTGGATAAAAAATGGCAAGATACAAAATGCTGGATTTGATCTTGTCACTTACTCTCACGCTACCTTTTGGAATCAGCATAGCAAACACTATCAGCGTGATGAATTTTCCACGACGAATTTGCCGAAAGATGCAACCATGGATGAAATTCTCTATCATGCCAAGATGAATGAAGATAGTCGAAGTCGCGGCATTTGTGTGAAGTTGGGGTGGATGACTAAAAAAGGTGTTTTGATTGAAGATAAAGCGCCTCGCATTCAATATGAGAATAAAGAAGAATGCCTCGCTGCATTTAAGAAATTACATAATCTAAAATTGCAAAGACAATGGAAATGGTTAAGAGAAACGAAAGTGACTGATAGCGATGCATTGGTTGATATTCTTTATCATGCAGCCAAGAAAAATAATCGCAGTCATTTGGTTTGTATGACCTTAGGTTGGATGGATAAGGATGGAAATGTAATTAAAGATAAACTTCCTTCTGATGTGTGGGATATGTGTAAGGAAAATGAAACTGAAGTTGAAGTTAACGTTAAGAACAAGAGAGATAGTATACCGTACGATATTTAAAAATCATCACAATGAAACAAAGAGGAAAATAAAATGAGTATTAGTCGTGAACAATTATCAGGTGATACGTTAGATCTTTATGATGCGATACAAGATGGAGATTGTGCTAGAGTTTCAATAATATTGATTACAAAAAAATCTATTAATCTTGATGTGCTTATAGATGGTGAGACATTCTTAGATATTGCTTTAAAGACTGGTAAGTCATTAATTATTGGAGACTTATTAAAAGCAGGCGTTAAGGTTAATCAGCAATGTTTAAATGATTCCGAAACACCACTACATATTTTTTTGAGACAATCAAATCAACGATGGCCTCATTATCTGTTTACTCAGAATTTGTTGCTTGATTGCATTAACGTGGCTCACGCGAAAACAGGTGAAACACCGTTACATATTGCTGTTTCGACAAATAATTATTCTGCTGTTGGTCAGTTATTAGAAAATGGTGCGCATATCAATGCACGCTTACATAAGGCAGGCCATACGCCATTACATCTAGCTGTAGCTCATGGTTTTCACGTCATTATGGAAAGGTTGTTACGCGATGAAGATAATCGAGATGTTTTAGATATTAACGCAACTTGCTCGAACGAATTAGATGGTTTGACACCCCTGCATCTTGCTGCAATGAGTGCTGATATGGTTGCTGTCAATCTTCTTATGTCGTATGGTGCGGATGCAAGTTTAACATTTAAAGGTGAAACACCCGCGCAAATAGTAATGAAAGAGCATTATAAAAATAAGTCAAAGATTGTTGAACCTATCATTCAACGATTATTCAATTATTCACATAAAACTGCCTATGATAAAAAATATTTTTCAAAAACCAGCCTACCTGAAAATGCAAACGTGGAAGACATGATTACGCATGCTGCTAAAGACGATAATCGTAGTCGTAAAGTCTGTGTTGATTTAGGTTTGATGGATGCGGAAGGAAAGTTAATTCATGCGAATCGCTTTACACGTGAAGCACAATGCAAAGCGATATTTTGGAAGGCTTACGGTGAACAGTATAAAAGTGAATGGTTTAAGATTAGTAACGTGAATGAAAACATGAGTATGGATGAGATTATTGAGCATGCAAAAAGTGCAGATAATCGTACATCTCAAGTGTTTAAGTTGTTGGGTTGGATGAATGAGGAGAGAGTAGTAATTAAAAATCCTCGTGAAGAAATAAACGAATTCACAGAAGTGAAAAAGAATAGCATCATTTAAAATAAATAGGGCGGCAATATGTTTAGTCATGTACATAACTATATAACAGAAAATAAGCTGGACGAATTTAATGACGTTGTTCTTTCAAGAGTAACGACAGAGGAAGATTATTTGAAATGGACAGGTTGCAGGTTAAATGGCTTATTAGCTATTTTTGCTAAACACGATTGTGTCGCTATGATTCGGTTGGTTATATTGCATGAAACGTTTCATGGTCGTTATGAAGCTGTTTTAGATTCATTACGTCATTTTACAAATGATAATCAGGAAGGTTTAGGCCTTGACCACTGTAATCTTTTGCGAGAAGAAGCAGACAATATGTGTCGTCTTGATAAGGATCACTTATTTTATTTTTATAGTGCGATAGAAGAAAAGGATATCGTTTTTCTTAAAATTCTTTTTAAGAGATATAGGTTCACTAGTAAGGATCTTGCTCAACATCGTAACAATAATAATAAAGCGCTGCTGGATTGTGCGTTAGAGTCTAGAAATATAGATATTATTGAAAAAATATGGTTTAAAGTTGGGCTTGAAACACAGTTTCCAAACGGTGAGACATTAATTCATTCTCTTGCGAGGATTCCGAATTTAGAAGGCAAAGAAGGTATTAAATCGTTTGTTTCTATGATGTTTACTGACGACCCTCGTAAGAGTGATAAAAAAACCCCGCTTCATTTTGCAGCAGAAAGTGGAAACCCTATTTTTGCGAAGATTTTATTGGATTTGGGTGCAAATCCATGTGCTCGCGCGAATTATTCGGTGGCACCCCTCCATTTGGCTGCAGAAAACGGTCATGTTGAGATTGTGGAGTTGTTGTTAAGCAATTCTTATACTTACAAGGACGCAAGAACTGAACCCAATCTTGAAACACCATTAAAACTTGCGATTGACAACAAGCACTCTAGTATTGTTGAGCGTCTCATCTTGGCGGGTGCGAGTAGATTAATACGTGGTCAAACCTATGCAGCACAATATGCTAAACTTAAAAATAATCATGAAATCGCTGACTTAATCAATAAATATGAATTTTGGGAAGAATATTATCAGCATGAACCTGAACCACTAGACATAAAAACATTCTCCGAAAAACCCAGCATGACTGAGTTGATGATTAAAGCAGGTCAAGGTGATAGTGAAGTGAGAGGTATTTTTGGCAGGAAAGAATGGTTAGATGGAAAGGGGCGGTTGAATGCGTTTGACGTTGTTAATCGATTTAATACCAGCGATTGCAACTATTATTCATTCTGGAACGGTCATAGGGAAAGTACTTCACGTGATTGGTTTACTCGGACTAACTTGCCACGTGATGCAACACTCGAAGAAATTCTTTATCACGCAAAAAATAATCCTAAGAGTCGCACTCGATCTGTATGCGATCAACTAGGTTGGATAGAGCAATCACC
>Ga0207137_1045_pt1 | contig 33432 bp, 34 predicted proteins | sample Alteio_BWMinHeat_9_FD_153572 | JGI IMG/M metagenome (GOLD analysis project Ga0207137, IMG submission 153572) | Enriched cells from forest soil in Barre Woods Harvard Forest LTER site, Petersham, Massachusetts, United States -... | ecosystem: Environmental > Terrestrial > Soil > Temperate forest >...
ATTTCTTCACTGCGTATTAATGGTAATTCATCTCTATTCATTCTCAAACTTTCAAATAAAGGTTCAGGATTAATCCAATTTTTTTTATAACAATAAATATAATCGCAAATTGCCTTCCATGGTTTTGCCATGAAAAATTTACAATCATTTTCATTAATCAATTCCACTTCGGTGAATAAATTTTCAGAAGGGAGATGCAAATAAACAAATACGCCTAAAGGAGTATCAAATTTCTTGTAGCGATTGCCTGTGGCACTAGTCACTGTATAAACTGCTTCAGGAATAAGCCCATGATAAGCAAGTGCTGATTCAAGACTAATGTAGGAAGGACCATTTACATATTGTGCAAGTTCAAACGGGTGAGGTTTTTTTAAATAACCCATACGCTCAGTTAAGGCATAAAGCCCCCGCCGAATGTGCAATAGTTTTCCGCTAGCCAATAAACGTTTTACTTTGCCATACCGACTATTTGCCGTTCCTTCTAGCAATGCATAAATCTCCGCATCCGTTAGATACGGTCGGGGATATTGCCTAAGTTTTTGCGCCATGAATTCATTCATATATGCTCATTACTGTCGTTTAAAGACAGTATAACGCATATTTTATAGTTTTTAAAGATGGAAAAATGGATTTTTACATGATACTGTCGGTTTTTGACAGTATCAGACAGAATTTTCATTACAGTCCCACATCCTGCAATTGCATGAAATAGTGCAATAAGTCAACAAGTCAGGCCTGACCCCATTCTACTCAATATTCTGCACTTGCTCGCGCACTTGCTCGATTAACACTTTCATCTCAACAGCAGCATGGGTGAGTATTGGGTCAACGGATTTAGATCCCAAGGTATTCGCTTCCCTATTCAATTCCTGCAGCAAGAAATCAAGACGTCTACCCGCAAGACCGCCTTCTTTCAATACACGACGCACTTCTGAAATATGCGTTTCGGTTCTATCGATTTCTTCTGCCACATCGATTTTGTGTGCGTATATCACCATTTCCTGTTCCAATCGACCAGAGTCGCATTCTTGTTTTACATCGGCTAATCGTTTTAATAACTTATCTCTTTGTTCTTGCATCACTTGCGGCAAACGTTCTCTTACTTTTACTAATTCTTGCTGAAGTAAATCCATGCGTTGTAAAAATAATTGTTTAAGATCTTCACCTTCACGTGAACGCGCTGCTAGTAAATCTTTTAATGCAAGAGCAAGCAAATGAAACACTTCATCTTGTAATTTTTTAATATCCACTTCTTTAGATTCTAATACACCAGGAAAACGTAATATATCCAATGGAGAAACAGGGCCTGGATTTTTTAATAATGCCGCTATCGTTTCACTGACGTGTGATAATTCGTTTGCAAGTTCCGTATTAATCGATAATAAAGCATGGTTAGACGAACTGGGTTGATAACGTAAAACACATTCGACTTTTCCACGCTTAAGTTGCTCGCGAATGAGCTCGCGCATAGGCACTTCGAGTACGCGTAAATTTTCTGGTGTATGAACACTCATTTCAAGATAACGATGATTAATCGATCGCATCTCACATACCAGACTGCCCCATTCACCTTTACTTTGAACCCGTGTAAACGCTGTCATGCTATAGATCATTTTTTTCCTCTTTTAGAAGACCCTTTAATATTAGTGGTTAATTCTGCCTTCAGTGCATTTTGTAATTTTCCTTCATCAAAAATACTGACTGATTGCACTGGTTTTTTTTCCTGTTTTGCTATCAAGGGTACAGGCACTTTCATGTTTGGCAATTCTTTATAAAACTCAAAATGAATTTCTTGAGGAGACGTTTTATTCTTAACAGCCAATTGTTTTACCTTTACGATATTTTTCTGAAGCTCGTGATGACGTTTCTGCATCCAATCTTGAACATGCGTATAAAAAGAAACGATGCCTGATCTGGCTAATTTCACGTCTTTAGAGGGATAAAAAAAACATTTCACGCTGATAGCCAATACAGCCACGAAAAAAAATAGTGCCATAGATTGGGCAGGCTTCATTTTCATCTATCCTTTTCATCACATACTTTGGGGCGCTGTAATACCCAATAAACTAAATCCATTCAAAAGTGTTTGTCTCACTGCCATCATTAATGCAAGACGCGCATTACGAAGCATGACATTTTCAATTAGAAATTGATGAGAGTTGTAATAAGCATGAAAATCCGCAGCAAGTTCACGCATATAATTAGTCAGTTGATGCGGCTCATAATGCAAGGCTGCATTCACGACTACTTCTGGATAACGTGATACAGTATGCAGCAATGTTCGTTCTTCTTGCTCTACTAATAAATTCACATGCAGTAAACCCAGAGATTCATCCAATGCAAGATGACGTTCTGCCAGTTGTTTTAATACACTACAAATACGCGCATACGCATACTGAATATAATAAACAGGATTTTCATTGGACTCAGCTTTTGCAAGATCGAGATCAAAATCAATGTGCTGCTCACTCTTACGCATCACATAAAAAAACCGTGCAGCATCATTACCCACTTCTTCACGCAATTCACGCAAGGTAACAAAAGTGCCGCTACGCGTAGACATTTGTACTTGTTCACCACTACGATAAAGCGTCACAAATTGTAATAATATATGTTGTAAGTGCTCGGGATTAATGCCAGATGCTTCAATCGCTGCTTTCATACGTGGAATATAACCATGATGATCTGCGCCAAAAATATCAATCGCAATATCAAAACCACGTTCAAATTTATTTAAATGATAAGCAACATCATTTGCAAAATACGTTCTAACACCATTAGAGCGGACAAGAACGCGATCTTTTTCATCGTTGAAATCGGTTGATTTAAACCACAATGCTCCGTCTTTCTCATAAACATGGCCACTATCGGTTAATTTTTTTAATAATACATCAACGATGTCGGTTGCAACAAATTGCCGCTCAGAAAACCAGTTATCATACTGCACACCGAATTCGCTCAAATCATTCTGAATATCAGCAAGAACATTATCGAGACCAAACTGAAATACCGTTTCATAACGATGGCTTAATAATTTCTTTACACGCTCTATCATGGCATCAATGTAAATTTCTTTATCGCCACCACAAGATGCGTCTTTAGGCAAATCATTAAAAACAACTTGTGCTGCAACGTGAAAATCATTTTGATGCTCGGAAAAAATAGATTGGGCAATATCAATCACGTATTCGCCTTGATACGCATTCACGGGAAAAACAATTTCTTCACCACACAAAGCAAGATAACGCAGCCAGATGCTCACTGTCAGAATATCCATCTGACGACCTGCATCATTCACGTAATATTCTTTATAAACATTAAACCCGACTGCTTTTAATAAATTGGAAACAATATCGCCGAATGCACCACCACGACCATGGCCTACGTGCAAAGGACCATTGGGATTTGCGGATAAAAACTCCACTAAAACGCGTTTTTCCCTACCGATTTTAGAGCGGCCGTAATTTTCTTTTTCCGTTAATATGGTTTGAATGATACCCGTCATAGCATCAGCGGTTAAAAAGAAATTAATAAAACCTGGCCCTGCGATTTCTGTTTTTTCGACATAAGGTGATGATGGCAGCGCTGCCACTATCCATTCTGCTATTTCACGCGGTTTTTTTTGAGCCTGCTTTGCTAATACCATAGCAATGTTAGAAGCAAAATCACCGTGTACTTTATCTTTGCTTGCTTCAATCTGAACGATAGCCGGTATCTCAGACAATTGACCGCTAGCATGCAATTGATTTAATGCCGCTCTAACGAGCGTTTCAATATGATGTTTCATGATTATCTATTCTTCTACTTGTTTAACGTAGCCGCAGGTTGATCTAGGACAGACTAATTCCGTGCCGCGCTTTTTTGTTTTCTTAACCGTTAAAATTGGCCATGCACATTTAGGACAGCTTTGTGCAATCGGTTCATTCCAGATAGCGTATTTGCAATCCGGATACCTAGAGCAAGAGAAAAACACTCTTCCCCTGCGTGATTGTCGTTTCACTATTTTACCTTGCTTACACTCAGGACATTCAACACCCGTATCCGTCGGTTTATTCAGTGATTCTATGTGTTTACATTTAGGATAATTACCACAACCTATAAACTTGCCGAATCGTCCATGTTTAATTTTCAAATCACCGCCGCAATCTGGGCATTGTCTGCCTTCTACAATTTCAGCATCATGCGTTGCTTCTTCCGGTTTTTCTTCGACAGCACGCGTGTAAGAACAATCTGGATAACCCGTGCAACCGATAAATCTATCCCGCTTACCTAATCGAATGGATAGTGGTTTACCGCATTCTGGACATTTCTCATCGATTAATTCTTGAGTAACATCTTTGCGCTTTACGGTTTCCAAAATATTATCGACTTGCTGTTTGAATGGATTCCAAAATTGTTCCAGCAAAGGCACCCATTCTTTTTCACCACGAGAAACTTCATCCAACTCATCTTCGAGCTGCGCCGTAAATCCATAATCAACATATTGAGTAAAATACGATGTCAAAAATTTACTGACAATACGTCCAATGTCTGTGGGTCGAAATCGTTTATTTTCAAGGACTACATATTCTCGGGTTTGCAAGGTAGACACGATAGAGGCATACGTTGATGGCCTGCCGATACCGTGCTCTTCTAATACTTTAATTAACGTTGCTTCTGAATAACGTGGTGGCGGCTCAGTAAAATGTTGATGACAATTCAGTTCGTGTAATTTAACTTCATCTCCTTCTTCCAAATGAGGGAGAAGATGCTCATCACCTAACTCTTCCGGTTTGTCATCGGTCCCTTCCTGATAAACACGCATAAAACCAGAATCCACAATGACTGATCCTGTCGCACGAAACTGATTATTGCTTCCTGCTGCCATATCTAACGTTAAGGTATCGATGGTCGCTGAAACCATTTGCGAAGCAATGGTACGCTTCCAAATTAAATCATAGAGCTTAAATTGTTCTGGTGATAAAAAGTCTTTAACAGATTCCGGTGTACGCATCGCTCCAGTGGGTCGAATCGCTTCATGTGCTTCCTGAGCATTTTTAGCTTTCGTTTTATAAAGACGTGCTTCATCAGGAACATTGTCCTTACCATATCGTTCTGTTATTAATTCACGAATTTCAGTAATCGCATCTTGCGCCAAATTAACCGAGTCTGTACGCATATAAGTAATAAGACCCGTTGAGCCAGAATCCAATTCCATACCTTCATATAATTGTTGCGCGATTTTCATAGTACGTTGTACAGCAAACCCTAATTTTCTAGCCGCTTCCTGTTGCAAGGTCGACGTAATAAAAGGTGCTGCAGGATTACGTTTACGCTGTTTCTTTTCAACTTTAACAACTTTCAATTTACCTTTTGCAAGCTTGATTAAGTTAGCCTTGATTTCTTCAGCCTGCTTGTCGTTGGTAATGGAAAATTGTTCGAGTTTATTGCCATCATAAATCGTGAGTCTTGCTGCAAACGCTTTCTGTTCTGCTTCGACGGCCGCTTCAATATCCCAATATTCTTGCGTAATAAATTTTTCTATTTCTTCTTCACGCGAAACTATCATGCGTAATGCTGGACTTTGTACGCGTCCAGCAGATAGACCGTATCGAATTTTTTTCCAGAGTAAAGGCGATAAATTAAAACCGACTAAGTAGTCCAGTGCACGTCTTGCTTGCTGAGCATTCACTAAATCCATGGATATTTCACGTGGATGATCTACCGCAGCGCGAATGGCCGTTTTCGTAATTTCATGAAACACAATTCGATGAACTTGTTTCTTAGCTAATACTTTTTTTTGTTTTAAAATGGAATAAATATGCCAGGAAATAGCTTCCCCTTCACGATCCGGATCGGTAGCAAGATATAAAGTATCGGCTTTTTTCATGGCGCTAATAATAGCGGCCACGTGTTTTTCATTCTTTTCAATTAATTCATAACGCATGGCAAAATGATTGGCAGGATCGACTGCGCCTTCTTTAGGCAACAAATCACGCACATGGCCATAAGAAGCCATGATAGTAAAATCAGCACCCAAATATTTTTTTATGGTTTTTGCCTTTGCCGGCGATTCAACAATAACAAGATTAGGCATGGAATTACTTCATCCTTAGAAAAATATTAATGCAGCACACCAAAGGCATCTGACAATATCATGTCCTGCAAAAGAGAAAGCGCAGATTTTTTATCTGGCTGGTTAAATAATGCAATCAAAACAACCCACTTAATACCGCCTAAATCGATTTCACGATTATCTAAGGCCATCAGTCTATCAATAACAACTTCTCGGGTCATAGGATCCAAGATGCACAATTGTTCGAGGTAAAGCAGAAAACCTCTGCCTGCTAAACCGAGACGCTCGCTTTCATACGGTGAATAATGACGCATGGCATGCGGCGTCAATGCGACGCTAGATTGAACCGTTTCCTGTACACGGTTTAACCCATCCAACCAGTCCAAGGCTAATCCTATCTCATTACGAGTAAAGCCTGCCTGTTCTAATTCACTCACTACTGTATCCTGATCAGCATTCAAAGCTGCACTTCCATCCATATAATTTTCAAAAAGATACATTAATACTTCAAACATCTGCCACCTTGGAAGTTTTAGCTCGTTTCACGAATATATCCACCGGGTACAGATTGGATACAGCCATTTAATTCTAGTGTTAAAAGCATGGACGAAACTTCGCCCGCCGTCAATCCGCTGGCTAGTAGTATCGCATCCATTGAAGTGATTTCATACCCGATTTGTTGCAGCAAGCACCGCAAATCCGGGGAAAGTGCTGAACATGCTTCAGCAGGCTCTTTAGCCTTCACATCGTTTTTGATCAAACGGAATCCATCTAACTCTTCCAGAATATCCTCTATGGTTTCAACTAATTTAGCACCTTGCCGTATCAAATGATGACAACCTTTAGCAAGCGGATGGTGAATGAAGCCTGGTATGGCAAACACTTCTCTACCTTGTTCCAGTGCATGTCTTGCTGTGATTAATGAGCCACTTTTTAAAGCGGCTTCCACAACCAACACACCTACACTCATGCCGGCAATCACCCGATTGCGTCTCGGAAAATTATCGGCTTTCGGCATCACTCCCAATGGAAATTCTGAAACAACAGCACCGCCTTGTTCTATCATTTGCTTAGCGAGAGAGCGATGCGATGGCGGATAAATATCATTCAACCCTGTCCCGCACACGCCTATGGTCTTACCTTTACCCGCTAAGGCACCGCGATGGCTAGCACCATCGATTCCACGCGCAAGACCGCTAGTCACTACGTATCCTACTTCTGCGAGCGAGCAAGCAAATTGTTCTGCATTTTTTAATCCCGCTAAGGTTGCATTTCGCGCACCGACCATGGCCATTTGTTTTGCTGATAAAACGTCTTTATTTCCTTTAACAAATAATACCAGTGGCGGATCGGATATTTCTTTTAACAAATGAGGATAACTCTCATCATCGAGACAAATGATGTGATGATCACTGCTAGCATTTAGCCAAGCCATATCTTTTTCTACCATCTTAGAATTAATTTGCTGCAGTGATTTTCTATGCCGCTCAGTGATTCCTTTCTCTTGCATCTCGTCTGAAGAAGCATGGAATAAAGTTTTAATATCGGGAAAAGATTGCAACCAGCGTAATACAGTACGCGGACCCACATCGGGTAAATATAATGCGGCTAACCAGTAATGGAGAGTAGTCATGAGTGTCCTTGGGGTGGTGGGAGGAAAAGGGGGTGTAGGTTGGGTTAGGCGCTTTTTGCCGTAACCCAACATCCATTATTGTTGGGTTACGGCAAAAAGCGCCTAACCCAACCTACTTTAAATATCGCAGCAAGCTATCCATCAACATCGCGCTAACATTCACATTCGCACCTGCATCAATTTCACGTATGCAAGTAGGGCTAGTCACATTAATTTCCGTGAGATAATCACCTATCACATCTATCCCAACGAAATACAAACCTTTAGCACGCAAATGTGGTCCCACTTGCTCGCAAATAAAACGATCACGCTCTGATAAAGCTTGCACAACACCTTTTGCGCCCATTGCAAGATTACCTCGCCAATCATTCCCTTGTGGTATGCGTAAAAGCGCGTGCGGCACAGCTTCACCATCTATCATTAAAATGCGTTTATCACCATTTTTAATCTCAGGGATAAATTTCTGCGCCATCATATAACCGGTTTGATGATGCGTTAATGTTTCAAATACCACGTTTGCATTCACATCTCGCTCCCGCAAACGAAATACCGATATTCCGCCCATGCTATTTAATGGTTTACAAACAATGTCGTGATGCGTTTGCCAAAATGCATATAATTGATCTCTTGATTGCGTCACTAAAGTCGGAGGGCAACACGCTGGAAAATGCGTAGCAAATAATTTTTCATTCGCATCACGCAAAGATTGCGGTCGATTAGCAACCAGCACACCTAAACGTTCTGCATGCTCTAAAATATAAGTCGCATAAATATAATCTTCATTAAACGGTGGATCTTTACGCATCAATAAAATATTGAGATCAGCTAACGGTATCTCTTTTTTATTCCCGAATGCATACCAATGATTAGGATCTTGATAAACCGTTAATGGACGTGCAATACCATAAGGCTTACCATCTCGTAACAATAAATCCTTCAATTCAAAATACAGTATTTCAAAACCGCGCGCTTTTGCCTCCCACAACATAGCTAGCGTACTATCTTTTTCATAATGAATGGTTGAAATGGGATCCATGACTACACCAAGGCGTAATTTCATTTTTGCTCTCCCAATAATCCTTTCATTTCTCGTGCAGCAGCAAGCATACTGAGTTTGGCGATAATACCGTAAGTATAAAATCGATTTGGGCAAGCATCGGGTTCTAACTCTTCACGCGGCTCAGTACACGTTTCTGCAAAAGCGAGTGATGCAAACGTCATACCGGGTGTATTCAAATTTTCATCTACGCCTTTTTCATCATTAACACGGTAAAAACCGCCGACTACACAACTACCCCATAAATAAATAACAGGTTCTGCGGTTGCTTGTTCAAATGTTTCAAATGTGTAAACACCTTCTTGAATAATCACACGTCTTACCGGTTGACCACCTTTACTCATGGACATGCGGGAGCGCTGCTTGCGATTCATGGCAGATAATTCTTCTATGCTACGCACTGTCATGACAGCCATTCCATACGTACCCGCATCTGCTTTCACTATCAAAAACGGTTGATGCGGAATATTATATTCACGGTATTTACTTTCTATCTCAGCAAATAATATTTCCGCGTTTGCTATCAAACATTCCATGCCGTCTTGTTGCATAAAATCAATTTCACCACAATGACGAAATAAAGGTGTAATCAACCAAGGATCAATGTTGACTAGCTTGGCAAATTCAGCGGCAACCAATGCATAATAATGAAAATGTTCTGACTTAAAACGCTGACTCCAACCTAACTCAGCAGGCGGAATGATTAATTGTTGCAAATGTTGCAACACATCTGGAATGCCTGCCGAAAGATCGTTATTTAAAATAATGAGATCCGGCAGCACACTACCTACCCATAATTGATTTTGTTTTCGCGCTACCGCTTCAATCAGAATGCTAGCACCGGATTCCAATTTTATGGTTTGTGCTGGCATCACCGTTTCATCCAAGGTGCCAAAATGACATTCAAACCCAGCATTCTCTAATATCGTTTGCAAGGTTTTAACATTAGACCAGTAATGAAGATTACGCGTGTGATTTTCAGGTATGATTAATAACCTTTTTGCGGTTGGTGAAATGGTGTGAATGCTATTCTGTGCTGCAACAACAGAATGCGATAAAAAATTCGGATTCAAATTATTAAATCCAGCGGGAAATAAATTCATGTCTATAGGTGCTAATTTAAAACCTGCATTACGCAAATCAACTGACCCGTAAATCGGTGGCGTCGTTAATTCCCATTGCGATTCAAACCAGGCTTCAATATGTTGACGCTCAGAAACAAAACGTCGCTCCAGAATATGTAATGATTCTGTAAACGTCGTATTCAGTTTTAATGCCGAGTGAGAGGTAACCACGTTGTATCTCCTCTATCAACACGTTATGTTTTTATCACAACTTGCTGTGATAAACGTATTCACACGCGTCATAAATTCCATTGCATTTAATTCACCGACAATTCTGCGTGAGTTAACTTCTTTACCATAATGATTAAAAAATAATACGGTAGGCGGCGCGATGACTTCGAAATTTTTTAACATGCGTTCATCTGCTGGCGTATTATTGGAAAGATCCGCTCGCAATAAAACAAATTTATTTAAACTATTCATCACTTCCGGCAATTGAAATACGTTTTTATCCATGATCACACACGACTCACACCAATCAGCATAAAAATCTAATAAGACTGGTTTTCCGGATGCTGCAGCAACTGATAATTGATGATTTAATTCTTCTACATTATGAACAATGATAAAAGCACTAGAAGGCGTAGACACATGCTGAAAAGAAGGGAATATCCAAAAGGCCATACCAAGCATTAACACGCCACACAATCGTTGCACACCTACCATCCAAGGACCACGACGCGGCAACCATTTCTGAGCAGTAACACCAATCACAATCAGTGGAATGCCCATGCCTAATCCCATGGCGAATAATGCACTCCCACCTAATGTCATATTTCCAGATTCTGCAATATACATTAATACACCGACTAAAGGTGCAGTGACACACGGTGAAACAATTAAAGTAGACATGGCACCAATCACAAATACACCAGCATACGTACCACCTTGTTGCTTACGACTAAAGGAAGTAATGCGATTTTGTAAACGTCTTGGCAATTGCAAATCATAAAAGCCAAACAAGGATAAGGCGAGCAATACAAATAATCCGCTAACGATAACGAGTATCCACGGTTGTTGTAGTGAAGCTTGCAATGAGCTACCCATGTAAGCGGCTAACATGCCAGCTAAGGCATACATTAATGATGAACCGAATACGTAAGTAGAAGAGAGTAAGAAAGCTTTACTCGTAGAGACGGGTTGTTTATGACCAACGATAATGGCTGTCAATATGGGAATCATAGGAAAAATACAGGGCGTGAAGGCTAACAACAATCCTATACCCATAAACAATAACAACATCACGACGATATTTTGTGAACCTAACAAGGTCTTCACTTCATTTTGATTAGTCAACAACGATTGCATAGAAGTTGAATATGACTTATTGATTTCACTTTTAAACGCGATATTTTTTGAGACATTTAACATCATGGATTGATGCAGAGGTGGATAACAAAATCCTTTTTCCGAACACCCTTGATAATGAATGGTCAATTGAACCGGTTGTGTTACACCGTGTAAAACAATAGGCACATTCACGCTGTCTTTGAAAATTTCATATTGACCGTGATTTAAATCTTGTTTGATTTCACCTTGAGGCAGGCGAATATCCGCTGCTATTTTTGGTTCAAACACAAATTGTAATTTTTGACGATACAAATAATATCCCTTGGCAATAGTCCAATGAACATTCACGTTATTAGCATCATCCATCACAACAGAAACATTAAACGCTTTATCAGCAGACAATGGTTTAGTCGTAATAAACGCATTAGCAGGCGCTGCGATAAATAAGAACAGTAAAAATATAAAAAATAATCTAGTCTGCATAATTCACCCGTTTACCTAGTTCATGTACGGTATCTACCAATATTTTAACATGTTCCGGTGGCACATCTGGCGTAATACCATGACCTAAATTAAACACATGCCCCGACCCTTGTCCGTATGACTCCAATATGCGTTTCACTTCATCTTGAATGATTTCTGGCTTTTCCTTCAAATAAGCCGGATTCATATTTCCTTGCAAGGCTACTTTTGCACCGACTTGTTCTCTTGCTGCCTGCAATGAAATCTCCCAATCAACGCCTATGACATCGCATCCTGTTTCTGCCATTTGCGAGAGCCATTCATTCCCTGATTTAGTAAAAAGAATGCATGGTATTTTCTTATTATTATAGTTTCTAAGCAGTCCAGTGATAATCCGCCTGATGTAATACAATGAAAATTCTTCATAATTTTTGGTATTCAACATTCCGCCCCAAGTATCAAACACCATTACCACATCTACACCTGCTTCAATCTGAGCATTTAAATGCGCGATAACGGATTCGGCTAAACCATCCAACAAGGTATGCAATAAGAATGGTTCTTGCTCTAACAAGTGCATGATACGAGGAAAACCAGGTTTAGATTGGCCTTCAATCATGTAAGCGGCCAGTGTAAAAGGACTGCCACAAAAACCAATTAAAGGAATACGACCGGCTAATTCATGTTGGACCAAACGAATCGCATCATAAACATAATTCAATTTTTCCTTATCAGGGACTGTTAAACGACGAATATCTTCTTCTGTTCTTAAAGGATGCGTAAAACAAGGGCCGCTTCCTTCAATAAACTGAAGACCCAAACCCATGGCATCCGGTATGGTTAAAATATCTGAAAAAATAATCGATGCATCCAAATCATAACGCTCTAAAGGCTGCAAGGTGACTTCACAAGCGAGTTCCGGTGTCTTGCACAATGTCATGAAGCTGCCTGCCCGCTCGCGCGTTCGCCTATATTCTGGCAAATAACGCCCTGCCTGCCGCATAATCCAGATAGGCGTGGTATCAACCGGCTCGCGCCAGATGGCTTTTAATAATCGATCATTTTTTGGCTGAGACATGCGGAAACCTTTTAATGATAGTGAGATCAGTGGGGTGGAATATGATACTCTCACCTACCCACTTTATCCACTTGCTCATGCGCGGCTTTTTGAAATAGAACGGGATGAGCTATTAAAGTAAACGCATCAAACGCGCCAAACGCATTCAAAGTAACGCATCCATAGTCTAACATTTGACCCAACAAATTTTGATCTACGTTGATTTGCGATAATGTATTCAATCTCAATTCCGTCGTATGACGAAAGAAAAAACCTTCCCGCATCATGATGCGCTTATTGGTGATGGCAAATTCAGCTGTCATATATTCCAGCAAGGCTGAACTCATCCATACCACAGCAATAAAAAGCGGTGCCCATGCAACCGTGACCAGAAAAGGATTGTTATGCATGTATTGATAAGCATAAACAGCAATCAGGATTAAAATAATGGGGTAAAAAAAGATGATGAGATGCTTTCTCGTTCTAAACAAAATACGCTCATCCGGCAATAAATTTCTGTCGAAATAACTCATCTTTTCCTATCTCCGCCAAATAAAGCTATAATAGGCCAATTAAATTAAAGCAGCTACACATTACGATTATGAATTTAAATGATTTTTTAACACATCGCAGCGTCATGGGAATAAGCATAGCCTTGAGTCTATTACTCTTTATAACCTTCAGTTTATGCATCAGCGAATGGCACCGCGATTGGGTATTAGTTCATCAACCGACTGCCGCCTTGCCGGTTATTTCAAAAAATACTATTAACGATTGGATTGCCACTATCCCTAACCATCATTTGTTTGGCAAGGCCATCACCGATTTACCTATCACCAATTTAGAAATGCGCGTAACCGGTATCGTGAAAGTAGAAGAACAATCTGGCCTCGTTTCAAAAGCGTATATTTCTGTAGAAGGACAAGCAGCCAAGATTTATCAAGTAGGCGATGAACTACCCAATGGTGTAAAAATTGATAGCATTTCTCATGACACTGTCATTTTAAATAGTGATGGTCGATTTGAAAAATTATCGTTACCGCGTGAAAAATTAAAATTTAAATCAAAACCAGCGAAGGAGCCTGAATAAATGATGAGATTATTGTTTCTCTGTCTGTTATCACTCACCTTGTTTGCTTGTGCAACACCACAGACATCCACGCCGACCATTAAACTCACACCGAATATCATCTCACATTTAGAACAAGGCAAACGCTATTTCGATGAAGGTTATTACAAACGCGCCATGCAAGAATTACTACCCTTGGCGTGTGATGGCAATCCCGATGCTGAATACGGCGTAGGTTATATGTATTACTATGGATTAGGTGTGGCACAAGATACCGTCGTTGGTTATTTCTGGATAAAACGTGCTGCTGATCAACGCTATATCACTGCTATCAAGGCATTGGAAAGAATTGATAGTAAGGAAGAGACGAAGCCGAGTCCGTTTGTGAAGCACTGATACGAGTTTTACCCCTGTTTCATCACAATATCCGCCGATACCACTCCACTGACATCGGTTTTACTCACTGAAAATCGTGAAATGGAAACGGGATAATCGTGTGTCACAGCGAGTAAAAATCTGATGAGCTTATCAAATTCTACCGTTTGAAAATGCATTTCTATAGCCTCATTCGCTGATTGTTTTAGTTGCGTAAGCGATGATAAAAGACCAGCAGATTGTATGCGATGTTGCATTTCACTCAGGAACATTACCAACGAAACCGTTTTCTTTTTGGCCGATTGATGACCCATATTCTGCATCGTTCTATCGGCTGAGCGCATCCATAATAATGTCTTTTGATTCGTTGCAATGCGTTTACGCATATCCTCTATGTGATTTAAAATCGGTGACCATATGCATTGATAGAGAATAAACAAAATCACTATCAAGCCGCCAATCAACACCGCTTGCTTTTCTCTCTCTGCTAACTGCATCCATCTTTCTTTACTTTTTTCTAAGGTATCTTTCATATTCATATTTTTTATTCCACCGTCATCGTTACATTCACACTATCGCCTTGCAAATTAACGTTGTTTTGTTTGACGCTTAATCCATGTCTAGTCAAAAAATCCGTGAGCCGTGAGAATACTTCCGATGAATGAGCGGTTAATTCAACCGTCATGTGATTTTGTTGATAATCGATGCGCTTAAGTGCAATCCCGCTTGCTTCACTCATACCTTGACCTAGCGTTCCTAACCATACAAATAATTTATTATCACCTGCTCCTGTATAAGCTTGTAATTTTTCTTGTAACCGCAACTTAGGCGCAACAATGTTACTGGATTCTGGAAAATGTCGCTTATAAATAGCTGTCATTTGCGTATCAATATCACTCGCACGATGATGCAATATCCAATACGAAATCGCTGGGTATAGGAATAATAATATTAACCAAGCAGCACCCAACATCATGGCTGTGTTCCACAACTTACGCATCTCAGGCAATCTGGATTTTTTACTTTTATACGAAGCTTGTAACAGATTAATAAACGGAAATTTCAATGCATGAATAGCAGCATCCATTTGCAGTTGATGTGCTGCATACCTATCTTCTTTCACTTTTATATCAGTAGACAATGCAAATGAATGACCCGAATAATTTTTAATATAAATCACTTCCGGCTTATCTTCTGTTGCTTGCAATGCCATATTCAATAATGCATTCAGATTATTGATATCAGAAGCAAATCCCTGATACGCATCCATACGCACGATAGCCATGTCACTCAATACAACGACTACAAAAGTCTGCTCAATAAGCGGTAAAGCAAACATGAGAGGCATCATGATATCGGCTTGCACATTCCACGTTTTTAGCAAATCCAACCACGTTTGCATTTTATTTTTTGCTACAATCGCAACAGAAAGCGCTTCATTCGGTTGATGCAAATAAGCAAAATGCAATGCATCAACATCGTCTATCACTTGTTCTTCCAAAGCAAACGGTAACGCTTTTGAAAGTTGCGAGCGATTCATTTTAGGAAGATTCGTTGACGTCAAAAGAACATCTTGTTGAGGCACGATAACGATGACTTCTTTGCCAGAAGCGAGTTGCGATAACAATGATGCATCACCAGATAATACCGATTGCAATATCACTCCATCTGATACGACTACCCAATCCGGTTGACTATTACCTTCCGCTCGCAAATAAATGATTAATGTTTGCTGCATGGTTATCCTCTCAAACCTTTACTTTGCCATATCACTTTCACTGTATTTTTATTTTCATCTCCCGTACGCCAAAGAAGAGTATAAAGCACAACGTGTTGCTTCTCTATCGTGACGGTTGTTTCCACCAAAAAATAATCGCTAACTACCGTTATTTTACTCGTCGGTAATGGCATATGGTTTTTCACATTATCCAGATTTAAAAAAGCTTGAGCGCTAGTCAGCTTATTTTGCGAGCGAGCTTGTACGATTGCATTTCCAGTTTCGAGTGTCATACCAGGACTCAAGGTCGCAATCACTGGTGCTCTCGCCGTTTGCACGTTTATCTTGGTAGATGCGGGTAATGCTGTGATATACGGTTCCAAACGATCAAACAATAGAGGCGTCATGCCTTTTACTAAATGCAATTCACTGATACTCACCATCATTCTATGCGCTGCACGATAAGGCGGCGATAAACTCATGTAATATTTATTATATTCATTTTGTTGTTGGCCTAGTCTCAACCAATCTGCAATCGCTGCGATGATAGCCGTTGTTTTCTGCTCATCGTATTCTGGATAAACGATTTGTATTAAATGTTTAAAATCCGCTTGCGCTTCTACTGTCGTCAATTGATTGATATTAAATCGCGCTTGTTCATCCGTCATTTTACTGGAAATCGTATATCCATTTATCTTATCTATCGGTGATTGAATGGGAATATCATCGACAATCACATTTTGTTTTTTTACTTTTTTCAAATCGCTTCGCAATTGTTCTATCGCCCAATCAATGGAACCTTGCGCATACAATTCCGCTTTAGTTGTACGCAACAATAAAGTAGTGCGACGCGTATCACGCTCTAATCGAGACATCATTAAATAAGACAGTGTGACAACCAGTGCCACAAAAAAAAGTGCGACCACAATCACTGCGCCTTCTTGTTGCTTAAAATGATTACCCTTTCTTTTCATTTTTCTCGTCCGGTTTATTTGCATTCGATAACGATGAGGTAGGCACAAGATAAAGCTGGCTCAACTTTCCCCATTTAACTAGCGTGAAATCTATCTTGATGCCGCGCGGCAAAGGTTCATCTTTTTTATCTTCAACTGGCCAGTTATCATGAAATCGACCTTCATGATCCAAATATTTAAAATGCACTTCTTCTACATGCGTCAATAAAAGACGCTGTTCCGATGTGGTTTTAGGTGCTTCATCTAACACGGGATAAGTCAGACGAAAAATCGCTTCTTCTTTCCACACATAACCACTGCGCTGTAAACTACTGCGCGCAATAACACCCATGGGATTTGCAAATCCGGTATGCGTAAATTGAAACTGATCAGGCTCCCCAATAAATGCGGCCTCTTCTTTTCCCGCTGCATTCACTATAGGTCTATTCACCGCTTGTTCTATATCTCTAGACATCACTAACAATGTCAGTTGCAATTGTCGCAACCTATCTGCTTTATCGTCTGACCCAGATTGTGCATTGATGACTGTACGCAAAGCGCCTACCATGATGAGCGACAATACCGTAAAAATAAACAAAGCAATTAAAATTTCCAATAACGTAAAACCATGCTCACGCTTCATGATAAATATAACCCTCTAATTCAATGAGAGGTGTTGCATTTTCTTCTGCATCTTCATTCTCATAAACTTTAACCGTCATTTTAATGATACGAGGATTAGGTGTTTCTTCTTGTTCCGTTTGATAATACCAAGTTTGTCCTAACATCTCTTTCGTTAATTTCTGATGATGAGAGGAACGCTCTTCTTTCAACAAATGTGCACGCGCTTCATTCATGACATTTTCACTTACCCACATGGCTATGGTTTTCTGCTCTAGATAATGCGTAGAATGAATATTTTGCGAAGTAGCTTTGATCACGGCTGTCATGGCAATGCTGATAATCGCAAGCGCAATTAATACTTCAATTAACGTTAAACCTCTTTGTGCAACAAGCGATTTCATCAATACCTTATGTTAACAATTGACTAGTAATATTACCGCTTTCATCTCCACTGATCACATAACGAGGAGATGCACCTGTTTTTGCTACATAAATCTTAAACGGTGTAATATCACCATTCGTAGATATCACAATTTGCGGGAAATATTTTTGATTCTCATTCTCATGGGACTTCATCACCGTCTTTTTTCCATCTACTTCAATATTTAATTCTATATCATCAGGAATCGCGTAATGGGAAAGCAATGCATCAAACGTCGGTTCCCAAAATGATTTTTTCTCACCTTGTGCTGGTTGATAACGTGCAAACTGATATTCATTACCTTCTATCGCTAAACCTAATACCGACGGTTGCAACATGGCTTGCTCTTCAGCCAACGTCATCCTTTGTATAAACGTTTTGGTAAACGCTTCCAGTTTTCGATTTTCATTTCGACTAATCGTTAACAACGCAACAGTCGTCACGATACTAATAATAAAAAGCACCACGAGAATTTCAATTAATGTAAATCCTCGTGTTTTATCATTAGCCTCCAAGGTCTGTTTATTTTTTCTCATTTAAGTTCCAGTTACCGATTTCACTATTGCCATCTTTACCTTTAGGCCCGTAACTGAAAATACGTAATTTTTCATTATCGTTTAAGTATTGATAAGCTTCACCCCAAGGGTCCATGGGTAAATCCTGCAAATAGCCATCGGATTTCCACTCACGTGGCAAAGGTGGTGTAGTCGGCTGAGTCACTAATGCTTGCAACCCTTGATCCGTCGTTGGGTATACCCCGTTATCCAGCTTATATAAATCCAAGGCACTTTGAATGGCCATGATATCTTGCTTTACCTTAACCATACGCGCCTGCTCAGGGCGGCTCATGATCTTAGGAACGATTAATGCCGCTAAAATGCCTAAAATAACAACGACGACCATGACTTCAATGAGGGTAAAACCAGCGGATTTGCGATAATTCATTGATTGAAAGCGATTTTTCATAATATGATACTCAACCTGTTTTTTAGGGTTAAAATGTAAGGGTAGAATGTAGCAATGAATGATTAAAATGTAAACAAATATTGCATTTACATAAAAAAGAGTGCAATTTAAGTTAATCCTAAGAAAACATGTTTATAATGAAATGGTTCAGGTAATTTATATCTAGATTAGTTATCCGAGGAGAATAACATGCGAAAAAGATCTATCGAATTCTATGAGCAAGCCTTAAATATAGTAGATAAGGAAATATCTGCAACATTGAAAAGGGCACAACATAAAATTCACAGTGTATTTGAAAAGGAATTAAAAAGCCTTTATCTTAAAAACAAGCAACAACCAAAGGCTGAGAAACACGCTAAGCATTCGCACAAAAAATAAAGGAATAGGGAGATACTCATGTTTGAACGGCTGCAAAAGCCTTTTCTAACAGTAGAAACGGGTGAAGCTTATCAACCCATACGTGTTGCTTACGACTTACTACAGCCTGACAAACTCAAGGAAGCCTTAAACAAACTACAATGCATGGAAGCGAAAACCAATCAAAATAGCTGGGATATTTACTGGTCTGCAGAATCGAGTGACATTCATTTTGAATCACTCGATTCTTACAAAAAATCCGCTCACAAGCCTTTGCGTCTTGGGGGCCTCGTTGTAAAAGATAATATGCTTTATCTCAACTTGCCTTCGTTTAAACGCGCTTGTTTGTTGATTCCAGCCCTCAGCAAATTAATCGACCCTTCTATTTTAAAAATTAAAAGAGCGGATTTTCTCAATAAAGTATTTGGTCTTAATGAACGTTTACCGCATGGTTTTACGGAAATTTACGACGATACGGAATTAGAAAAAATGGTACGTCAACGCAGTTTAGATTACGAAAAAGTACGTGAACGCTGCGAACATGCAACCACTGCCGAAGAAGCCTTTAATATCTTAGCCGAATATACCGAAACCGAATCCCATAAACGCTTACCGTATGCAGAACGCTATATTTTTCAAGAACACGATAATGAGAATATGGATAATACCTATCTCGGTTTTTATATCTTTCTACGCAGCCGCGAATTAGTGGCCATACGCCGCTGGTTTGGTGAAACGGGTTATACCTTGGGTGATGCGCTGGATAAGACTGTTGATCAGGTGTTTGGTGAGATGGATTTGGATATTATTGAGTAGTGCAGTTTATTTAATAGCCACTTCCAAAATAATTTGACTATTTTTTAACACTTCATTAGTATACGCGCCTATAAAATCCTTAAAACGAGAGGCGTAAAATGCGTACCAATACTGTTTTCCCACTAGAAGAATTACCAGTCGAAGTATTGTTTCACGTATTTTCAATGATTAATCTGGAAAATTTTTTCGGCATGATGTCTGTCAGTCAAATACTATGCTTGGCAACACAAAATAATTTATTTTGGCAAAACACGTTCAGCAAACATTTTCCTAAGCACTATAAAAAATTGGAAGTGAAGAATATTTCCAACTGGTATGAGCAATTCTCCATTACTAACAAAGATGAATATCCTGATAATAAAACCAGAAAACTATTTTTCTTAGCCAAGGAAATACGCGTAGAGGAATTAAAAGAGATTCTACAATTTGAAGATTTTGATAAAGTAAATAAAAAAAATCAGAGATGCCTTTCGCAGGAGATAGCAATAACAAAAAATCAACCGTTGCTAGATCATTGTTATCAAGTTACCAAAGAATATGCTGACTCCCTTGATGTTCTCGGGTTTAATATACCCATTATACTTTTGATCGGTGCAGCGCGTTTTAATCAAGTAGACAAAATTGGTACCCTACTCACGCAACCCAATATAAATATTCAAACTTCTCCTTATTGCTACGTCCTCTTCCGAATTACTATCGCTCACGAACACATTGATGTTATCAACATTTTGTTTATGCAACAGCTCAATCCCAATGTTACTGATAGCACATCAATGAATGAAACACCTCTTCACATAGCAGCGCTAATTGGTAATCTCGATATCACTAATGCCCTTCTTGCAAATGGTGCCAATATCGATTCAACAACTACCCGGAATCAAACACCGCTCCTTATAGCTGTAACAAAAGGGCATAACGAAATAGTCGACACTCTTCTTGCACATGGTGCGAATCCTGATATTAATCATACACTTCTCATGAGCCCCCTTCTACTCGCTAAAATAACAGGAAATCATGAAATGGCTTTAGCCATTGTTAAGCAACAATTACGTCGCTACTTGGAAGAATCAAACTCGCGAGACGATGATGATTACACGACTTACAACATTTTTAATACATCGTTCAACCTTAGTTTTTTTGGTGCTTGTCCCGCAAAACAAAAAAGAGATGCTGCGAAAGCTCTAGCACGGGTTTATCTCGAAGGATTAGATGAACCTCTTGATGCTCATGAAAAAGCACTAGACCATGGCAAACTTAAATCCATTTATCAAGATCTCAAACACTTGACTGAGGCAGTGGAAAGTAAGAAAAACAGCTACCGATATTAAGAAGGAATATCGCTTGAAATCCAGAATTCATCAGCCCCAATTAAAAAATTTGCATGGATTAACGCATGCACGATTAAACGAAGCCATTCAAAATGCGATGCATAATGATTCAAGCATAACCATGCTTACACAATCAGAAAACGCAGCAATGGAATTCTCTAATCCCTATCAACGATTAAGAGAATTAATAGACCCCGATAAACTTGATAGAAAAGCTTTACTCAGTGGTTTTGCAGTGCTTGCTGATATTTTAGGTGGCACCGTAGATGACATTATTCATAATCCTAACTTGCTTGATGCCGTCAATACTTTTATACAATTTATGATACAGGGAAATAACTATATTTCACTGAAAGGAAGAGGAAATACCTGTTTGCATGATGCGTTAGATTACGGTGCGTTTAGTTATGTATTAATGGTTTTATTGGTAGTAAATGGCGCAAACGCAATCCTAGAAAATGATAGTCGCTTAACACCAATAGCGACATGGGCGATTCGGTATTATCCTGAAGCAGATTTAAAGATGCTCAGCATTGAGAAAAAAAATCCGCTTGAAAAATTAAGACTGGCTATCGCTTATCTAATGAAAGAAAACGAAAATACGTTGCCTTTGTTAGCAATGATGGAACTCTATTTTTTATTTCAAACCCATACAGAATTTTTAAATGGTAATTACAATCATCCTGATCAACCTGATTTTTTGCTTCATCTTGCAGCTTCATCTCAATCAGCAGACGTAGTGAAATTCTTACTAAGTAAAGGAGCTAATCCCGATTTACTTAATGGTATTCAATTTAAACCTATTCACCATGCGGTATTGCGAGCCATGAAATTTTCTTGCTTTGATCCCCAGCTAGAAGAATGTATTACGATTATAACGTCTCTATTACTGAGTTCTTTACATCGCGCCCGGTTATCCGGCGTGAATGTGACAGCTGAATTGGTGGTAAATGAATTATTAACACTAGATCTCACTACCATAGGTTATAGAGAAAAAGTCTGCCGCTCACTTTTTTCGCTGAATGATCAGCAAGCATTTATTTTTACCGAAGAAGAATTGTTTGCTTCGTTAAAACATAAATTAAAAGAGTTGAATCATGAAGAAATTGAATTTTCTTGTACGTCTATAGTGGGTGGCGGTAGTTTTTGTCAAGTTTATAAAGGCACTCAACATCTCTTAGGAAAATCTTTTCCCGTTGCGATTAAAATGGGTACGAAGTGTTTAGGGCAGAATACTTTGAAGGAAGAAGATACTATTCACAGCCAACTAAATCATCCCAATATTATTCGTTATATTTGTGCGATAGAAAGACATGATTACGCTGGCATTGTGATGAGTTATGCAAGCGGAGGCACGTTAGAACAATTTATTTATAACCATTCTAAATTCCAATTAGCACAAGTTTTTTATTCGTTTACAAAACAAATAAATGCGGGATTAGGTTATTTGCATAGCACAGGATATGTTCATCTTGATTTTAAACCCGCAAATATATTATTGGAAAGTAATCGATTATTAATAGCTGATTTTGGATCAACAGCAAAACAAGGCGAAACCCGATGGTATAAAGTGACATCCTGTCATTATAGCAGCCCTGAACGATTTGATGCTTTGAATCCTTATTGTTTTGCAAATGATATTTTTAGTTTTGCTATTGTGATAGGAGAAATGGATACACAACAATATCCATGGCCATTGAATATAAAAGATGAGCAGGTTGAGAATTTTATTTGTAAGGGGTTGCGTCCTACTTTTAATAAAACAAACATGACGCCGCATGCTGCAAAACTAGTGAAATGGTGTTGGAAGCAAGAACCAGAAAAGAGACCCACTTCTGAGCAAATTGATGCGCATTTGGAGAAGCATTTTAAGGTGTAGATGCGGGGTATTAAACCGCTGGAAACGGCAACCTTCCCTCAATTTGAAAAGCATCAACAGGAAATACAAAAACATCGTCATTAATAGAGTTTGTAAATTCAACATTCCTTTTTGTAGTATTGCACTGCCATGTTTGAAATGATCCCGCATCCGGATGTTTGTTTGCAAAAGCGCTTAACTTTAACAAACCAACATTAATACCCATATTTTTATCTCTGGCAGAAACAAACGTAAAACCATCAAGATCGTTTGCTCGCATACGCGCACCTAAAAGTTGACTAACTTCATAATTCGTAGGTGATGAAATTTGATTTTTATATTTATTAAAAGGCGATTCATTTAACCTAGCGCCATTAGTTATTTTCAACCTGACTGAAAATAAAGTCATTAAAGATGACACCATTCCAAAATCACCAACACTCGCATCGATCAATGCAAATCGATAAAATGCTTTCTCAACCATCGTTGTTTCTGCGCTTAACGAACCATACCACAAGGAAGGTTCCGTTTTTTTACCAAAACGCGATCCATATTTTAATGGCGGATAACTAAATTGGTCATATAAAAAGGGATGAAATGCTGTTTGCGATGCTGAAACATCCAACTTCGATTCTTCAATGATTCCATCTAATACTTTTTGTTCTTCGATAGAATCTACTAATTTTCTGGTTGATATTTTTTCCTGTGATTCTACCATTCTCCATGCTGTCTCATTAATGGTTCTTATATTCACTTTACCTTTGCATTCTTTCCACACATCAAGAATCATATTAATTTTTACCTCTCATCGCATCAAGATATTGAACAACAGTCACCAAGCCTTCCACTGTCTTCATTAAATCAATTGGTTTTTTTTCTAGATGTTTATTATCACTTCTCAACCACAATTGGCATTGTTTGGCATTACCGCCAAAAAGCACATCCAAATTTTTATATATTCTTATCAATAAAATGGCGAGCTGCCCTTCTTTCGACGATGGCTCAAAATGTTTTGCATCATTTTTAAATAACCGACTAAAAGTTGCTTCGCTACGCCCCATGATCAATGACAATTCATGACGGCTTAAACCAAGCTCAATAGACAACCGTTGCAAGGCCTTGGTTAACACAAGAGACTTGTCTATTCTGGATTCTTTTTTAATCTGAGCATGCATAATCATTTCCTCGTCATTGCAATTGAAATTATATGCGAGATTTATTTCAATTGCAATTTATGACAACGATACTATTTTAAATCCTCAATAAAATAAACAACTTACATCTGATACCACTATTTCCATCGCATAACACCAAAGCGTTAAATAGTTTATTTAATGGCCACTTCCAGTCTATCTTGACTATTTTTTGATACTTCATTAATATATGCGCATATAAAATCCCCAATAAAGAGGTGTGGAATGCGAGCCAATAATGATATTTTCCCTTTAAATCAACTGCCTATTGATATACTGATGCAAATATTTTCATCTTTCACGCTGGAAAATTTCTCACACATGCAGCTTGTCAATCAAGAACTCCGCATTTCAGCAAAACACAATCAACTTTGGCAACACAGATTCATACAACATTTTCCTCATACCTATAAAAAACTTGACGTGAAGAATATTTCCAATTGGTATGATCAATTTCACACCACTTACCAAAATGAATATCCTGATGAAAAAAGCAAAAAATTATTTTCCTTGGTAAAGGAAGAACGCTTTGATGAATTAAAAAAAATTCTACAATTTAACGATGTGAATATAAAAGATAAAAATGGAATGGGTCTTTCACAATGGATATGCGAGGCAAACAATCAACCATTCCTGGATTATTGCTATCGCCTTGTCTGTGAATTTGCTTATGGCAACTATAATTCTAGAAATAGACACCCAAAATCTCTAATGCTCGTCTATGCCGCTGCATTTAACCAAATAAGTGAGATTCATCATCTGGTTCCGCAAATAGCAAATATTAATCTCCCTACCCCATTCGTCTTTAACGCTGCTATAGCACATAAACACATTGATGTTATCCATGCCTTGCTTACACTCGGCTTAGATCCCAATCTGACAATAGACCCAGATTCCGGTTTAGCGGGAATTTTATTGGGCAGTCAATACACACCACTTCACTACGCAGCTCTCGTTGGCGACCTTGAGATCACCAATGCTCTCCTTGCACATGGTGTCAATATCGATGCGACTATTACACCTTGGAATGAAACACCACTCATGACAGCTGCAATAGCTGGACATACCGACATAGTCAATATTCTTCTCGAACACGGTGCCAATATTGATATTAGTCACTTGCTTGGAACAACCTCGCTTTCTTTTGCCAAATTCACGGGGCATAACGAAATAGCTCTCGCTATTGTCAAACAAAAATTACGTAACTATCTAAAAATAGTAAACCCGCGAAATGACGATGATTACAAAACCTACAGTATTTTTAATCATTCATTTAACCTCAGCTTTTTTGGCGCCTGTTCAGCAAAACAGAAAAAAGATGCTGCAGAAGCACTAGCACAAGTTTATCTTAACGGAATAGATGAATCGCTTGATGCGCATAAAAATGCGCTAAACCATGGCGAGCTTGGGTCGATTTATGATGATCTCAAATCCTTGACTGAAGCGGTGGCAAGTAAGAACATCATTAAGCTATCGCACATTTGAAAGCGATGCATGCTCATCATCAATAAAAATAATTAATAAGAACAAGCTGTCCGTCTGTTTGCGTGTAATGAAAAATTCCTTACCCCGTAAACTCATTCAAATTAAAGATAGGCAGCAACACCGCAAGCACAATGAATAATACTATCGCACCCATGATTAAAATAACCGCTGGCTCAAACAATGCTAACGACACTTCTATCAATCGTGTGATTTCATCTTCCTGATTTTTTGCAACACGCTCTAACATATTTTCTAATTGTCCGCTCGCTTCACCACTCGCAATCATGTGAATACTCATAGGCGAAAAATAATGTGTTTGTTTTAAAGCAAGATGAATGGTCGCACCCTCACGTATGTGATGTACAGCTTCTTCTACTGCTTGACGAATCGGTAGCGTCGTTATCAATTGCGCAGCAATATTCATGGCTTCAATGATAGGCACACCTGCTGCAGATAAAATGGATAAGGTACGTGAAAATCGTGCAGTATCCGATGTCTTAATGGCATAACCGATTAATGGCAAACGCAATAACACATGATGATATTGTTTTCGCAATATCACGCTCTGAGAAAGTGCACGCCGCCAAAGAAAAATGCCAACAACAATAATGATCAATGCATAAAGACCGTAACTTTTTACAAATTGACTAGTCGATATCAATACTTCTGTCATCATGGGTAAGGTTTGATTGAGATGCCCGTATACCGCAATCATTTTGGGTACAACGTATTCCAATAAAAACCCTACTATTCCAATAGCTACCAATACAATCATGCAAGGATAAATGAGTGCCGTCTTTAATTTTTGCCGCATCTGCCATTGCACTTCTGTGTATTCTGCTAGCCTCAGCAATACTTTATCTAAATGGCCAGTCTTTTCACCGGCTGCAATCGTCGCACAATATAAATCAGAAAACGCTTCCGGATGTTCATGTAAAGCAGATGCTAATGCATGACCTTCTACCACTTTACTTCTGACTGAAAGAATCAATCCTTTGATGCGCTGTTTTTCTGTTTGCTCACCGACTGCTGCTAATGCTTCTTCTACTGGCAACCCTGCCGATAACAAAGTTGCTAATTGACGCGTCATTAATGCTAATTCTTTACTGTTTAATCCACGCGATTTGAATAACCCACTGAAATCTGCAGACTGACTAATCTTTTTTTTCACTGACGCAGAGTGCACATTGATGGGAATAAACGATTTATCACGCAAGAGTTGTCTTGCATGTTTTTCGGATTCCGCTTCAATCACGCCTTTTTGTTCCTGACCTTGCTGATTAATGGCGATGAAATGATAAGCTGGCATAAACGTCTCTAATCTTCACCGGTCACACGCAAAATTTCTTCCAGCGATGTTTCACCTTTTAACACACGGCGAAATCCATCCTGGCGTAAGCTAGGATACAAACCACGAGCGTAATGACGCATTTGTTGTTCAGGCGATTTATCATGAATCATGCTTGAAAGTGATTCATCAATTGCAATCAATTCATATACACCACTTCTGCCGGCATAACCGGTATGCCTGCAATTGATGCAACCTATAGCATGATAAATAACGGGCGATGCACTTTCAGCTAGTCCTAATAACTCACATTCTTTAGGTGTTGCCAGCATAGGTTTTTTGCAATCATTACAAAGTAGCCGCATTAAACGTTGCGCAAGCACCCCCACCAAACTGGAAGCAAGCAAAAAAGGTTCTACGCCCATATCCGTTAAACGCGTAATTGCACCCACCGCGCTATTCGTATGCAAGGTCGATAAAACTAAATGACCGGTTAAACTCGCTTGTATCGCAATTTGTGCGGTTTCCAAATCACGAATTTCACCGACCATCACCACATCCGGATCTTGACGCAAAATAGCACGTAAACCTTTGGCAAACGTCATTTGAATTTTATTATTCACCGGCGTTTGGCCCACTCCCGGCAAATCATATTCAATAGGATCTTCTACAGTAAGAATATTACGTTTTTTATCATTTAAAATGATGAGTCCGGAATAAAGCGTCGTGGTTTTTCCAGAACCCGTAGGCCCTGTTACCAACAAAATGCCGTGCGGTTTTTTAATGAGCTGAATAAATAATGCTAATGTTTTTTCATCCATACCTAATGCGGTTAAATCCAGCTTAGCACTTTGTTTATCGAGTAAACGTAAGACGGCACGCTCACCGTGATTAGTAGGCATGGTAGAAACTCGCACATCGACCGCTCGACCACCAATGCGCAAGGTAATACGACCATCTTGCGGCAAACGTTTTTCAGCAATATCAAGACGCGCCATCACTTTGATGCGCGAGAGAATAAGCGGTGCAAGAATGCGCGGCGGTTCTATGATTTCACGCAACACACCGTCTATACGAAAACGAATGGTGACCCTATCTTCAAAAGTTTCTACGTGTACATCAGATGCTTCTTCTTTAATGGCTTCACTTAATAATGCATTCAATAAACGAATAATAGGCGCATCATCTTGTTTTTCCAGTAAGTCTTCTGCTTTAGGTAATTCATGCATTAAATCAGATAAGTTAAGCGCATCCCCTAAATCTTCTGCCATTTGCATGGCTGTTGAAGAATCGGTTTCATACGTTTTAACCAATTGTTCGTTGAATATTTCATGACTGACTTCTGCAAGCTGAATAGGCATTTGCAATTGACGGCGAATTTCATTTAACACAATCAAAGAAGGTGTTTGATGATAAATCACTGATGCAACATTATCGTGAACGTCAACGACTAAAACGCCATGACGTTTTGCAAATGCAAATCGAATCGGATTTATCCCTCTGGACATGATTCTCCTTGCGGACATTCCCTATGGTTTCCAAATGGCAATGGCAAGTCTTGTTTGTTTTTCCATGGCGGCAGCTTGGTAGAAACCGGCGTATCACCAATGGTTGTTAAATCTTGTCTGAAGTTAGCTTGCGTTCTACGCACTGCACCATACTTCGATTCTGAAATCGTCATGGCATCACCGTTATTTTCAATAATGATTGGTTTGATGAAGACCATAAGATTTTTCTTTTGCTGATTCGTCGTTTTTTGCTGGAATGCTAACCCTATAATCGGAATATCACCGAGAATGGGAACTTTGTTCATGTTTTCATTATTGGAATTGCTAATTAAACCGCCTAACACTAATACATCATCACTTTTAATAATGACGGTATTGGCAATTTTACTGGTATTGATTTGTGGCGTTATGCCCGGGTTTTGTGGATTTTGCAAAGTATCATTTTTTAAATTTAATTTCAGTCTAACGTAGGAACCCAGATTAATTTGCGGTGTCACATCCAGCTTTAACGTAACCGGTTTATACGTATTCGTTGTAAACGGTGTAGCCGTCGTTGCATTACCCGTTGTTGCATACGAACCTGTCTGTACAGAAACATCTTGACCGACTTCTATGGTCGCCTTTTGATTATCCAATACCATAATCGATGGCGTAGAAAGAATATCAACCCCATTTTGATTGCGTAAAGCACTTAACACCGCCTCAATTTTTACATGCGGAATCACACCAAACACACCTGCACCAAAAGGTGGGAATGAAGTGGGAACATTAGCTATCGATGCGGTTAACGTCGTATCAGAAGGGGTAACACTTCCCCATTGAATACCGAGACTCGTAATATTACTTTCATCTATCTCTGCAATAATGGCTTCTACTAATACTTGCGCAGGCTGAATATCAAGCTTGGCAACGACTCCTTTTAAAGCCGACATTAAAGTCGGTGTCGCCGTGATAATAATGGAGTTGGTATTCACTTCAGCGAGGATATTGGTTGAATTCGTCACGCTTTCTTTAGAAGCACTAGCGATTAATTGTGCACTCCCGGGACCAGGTCCTGGCCCTTGATTAATCATTTCATATTGCTGAGCACTACTTTGCGCGCCTGTATTTTTACCTTGAATATTAGCTGCAATTTTACTTAACAAAGGTGCAAATGTTTTTGCTTCCAGATAACGAAGATAAATAACTTCGGTATTGCCAGCCGGTGCTTTGCTAGGCTCATCTAATTGAGAAATCAAAACACGCATACGTAGACGTGCAGCCTTAGGCCCACCTAATAAAATACTATTACTACGTTCATCTACCGCAATGGAAACCATACTCGATTCACCGGAAGCACGACCGGCTGCCTGCAAATTATTTAATACGTTTGATACTTGCTGAGCAGAAGCATGATGCAAAGCAATAATTTGAATGCCATTAGTAGAGGCTTTATCCACATCTTCAATGATGGAATGAATACGATCGAGATTAGAAGCACGGCCTAATAGAATGATAACGTTTCCCGGTGTATAAGCAGAAATATTACTCCATTGAGGCAACATGGGACGTAAAACGGGTATCAATTGTGATGCAGAAACATTTTGCAGTGGAATGACTCTAACGACGACTTCATCTCCCCTGCCCGGAAATTGATTACTGGCAATAGTAGTCGCCTGCTCCCCACTTTCCATGTTAGGCACTATCTTGATCACGTTGCCACTCGGTATAGCTGAATAGCCGAGCAAACCAAGCACTGAAAGAAAAACCTGATACACTTCTGATTGTTTTAAAGGCTTGCTCGATATCAGCGAAATTTTCCCACTGACTCTTGGATCAACAACAAAATTCTTACCGGTTTCCTGAGACACTTCTGTAATGACACTTAATATATCTGCATCCTGTAAATTCCATAACCGTTTTGCATTTTTATCTACCGCATGGTTAACCCCATTATTGACCCCATTATTGACCATAGGCGTGCCGTAAATTTCAGCATTTTTCGCTGCATCGGCTGCATTTAAATTTACCACTCCCTTCACTTCAGAGAGTGCAGATGATGTTAATAATAAACTAGAGATGAATACGGATAACACTGGCCTCAATAATCTCATTATTCTTAAATCCCGCTTGCATTAAAAAAATATCTGCCAAGGGTATCACAAAAGCATAAAAAAACCCCGTTCACAATGAGTGCGCGGGGTTTTTTATTAGATGAAAAATTAATTGCTAGCTGGAGCGGAACCCATGGCTGAAGCTGAACCCATAGCAGGAGCTGAGCCCATAGCAGGAGCTGAAGCTGGTGCTGCTGGAGCGGTAGTCGTGGTTGTAGTCGTTGTGCTATCAGCGGTATTGATTGGAGCTTGAGCTTGATCAGCATTCTGATTATTGTTAGCGGCTACTTGTTGATCGGATTGAGCAGGTGCGGCATTTGCTGTTTGTTGAGCTTGATCGGCTGGTTGTTCCTGAATCATAGCAGTCGTCGTTGTATCTTCAGCTTTGTTATCACCTTTTGAGCAACCGGCAAGTCCAATGGCACACAGTCCAACGAGAGCAATAGAAAGAAGATTTTTACGCATTGTATTTTCCTTATTAATTAAATGACACATCAGTTAGTGAGCTAAATAGAGGTTAGCTAACCCCTAAGATAAAATTCGTATCTTATCCCAATTTTAAATAGCTGCAAAGAAATCATTAAGCAACAAAGAAATGATGCAACACCCAAGTAGCCAGCAATCCAATCACAGCTAAAACCGTCATGATTTCAAGAATGGTTAATTTGCCAACACGATAACCACCGGATGGAATTTCATTGTTTTTCTTCATTAAAAATACCTCTGCCGCATGGCTTCTTTTGCTGATAATAATGTGGCATTAGCGGTTTCATTTGCTTTTGCCGTGCCTTGTTCTAATAACGATTTAACATAATGCAATTCATTTTCATACTGTAATCGACGTTGACGCATGGGCTCAATCAATGCAACCAATACATCAATAAGATTTTTTTTGCATTCCACATCACCAATCGTGCCTGCACGATAACGTTCTTCTGCTGCTTCAACCCAGGTTTTATCGGGGTTAAATGTCTCATGAAAAATCCACAAAGGATTATTTTCTACTTTGCCTTTATCCGTTGCCTTCAATCGATTAGGATCAGTAAACATAGCCATTACTTTCTTTTTAACGGTATCGGGATCATCGCTTAAAAAGATGGCATTATTCAGTGATTTTGACATCTTGGGCAAGCTGCCATCTGCATTGGGTGCACCAATGCCTGGCAAACGTTTGGTACGACCAAGCTTAGTCTCAGTCACCGGAAACACACCGCCTAATTCTATATGTTTACTGTCATCTGCATGAGAATCCACCTGACAAAACAGTTGATTAAAACGCCTCGCGATTTCTCTGGTCAATTCCATATGCGGTATTTGGTCTTCACCAACCGGTACCACTTCTGCTCTAAACGATAAAATATCGGCTGCCTGACTAATCGGATACAACAAAAATCCAACGGAATAATTATCGCCTAAACCTTTGGCCAGAATTTCATCCTTAATCGTTGGATTACGCATCAACCGCGGATAAGGCACTAGCAAACTAAAAAATACGGTTAATTCTGCAATCGCAGCAATTTCAGATTGAACGAAGATGGTACTCTTTTTAGGGTCGATACCGACTGCAAGATAATCCAGCATCAATTCCATGACATTCTGATGCACCTCGGCTGGTCTATCCATGCGCGTTGTCATGGCTTGAATATTCGCGATCAAAAAATAACAATCGTATTGATCTTGCATGTGCACACGGTTTTCAACCGATCCTACCCAATGCCCAAGGTGTAAACGACCGGTAGAAGTGTCGCCGGATACCAAACGTGGTTTATGCTGTTCGCTCATTTTTTTCTCTATACGCTAAGTGATAATGGACTTGCCCTGCTTTCTTTGATCTGATAAATCGCCAATTGGCTGGCAAGTCATTATCCTTTATATTTTCACGTGCTTCCAGATAGATATAAGCAGAATCCGCTAAATAATGATTTTCTTCGAGATAATGACAAGTCGTTAACAATAAATCGGTTTGATACGGCGGATCCAAAAAAACAATATCAAATGGGTATTCTGCTTTTTGCAATTGATCTGGAACCCTTGCGCAATAAACATGTGCATTTTTCGCACCAAATTCGCTCAGTTCTTCTTGCAAAAGAGCGACCACTGCTCTCGCCTCATCCACCATTTCAACATACAACGCACCGCGTGATAATGCTTCAAAACCGAGGGCCCCACTGCCCGCAAATAAATCCAGACAACGTGCTCCTGCTATAAAAGGTGATAGCCAATTAAATACGGTTTCACGTACCCTGTCTGGTGTCGGTCGCAAATCTTTAACATTTGGCACTTTTAATCGTCGGCCGCGCCACTCCCCCGCAATAATGCGCACTGAGCCTTGCATTTTTCACTCCTCTAGCTCGATGTTGGGTTACGCAAAAAGCGCTAACCCAACCTACACAGCTATGCTAACATTTGTCACTCTTTTAAAGGCACTGATTATGTTTGATTTTCTCAAAAGAAAAAAAACCGAAACATCTACTGACCCCATCACAACCACTTCCGATACCGGATTGTTTGCACGCCTAAAACAAGGTCTTGCTAAAACCCGCGCCACCTTTAGCAATAGCATGGCCAACCTTTTTCTGGGCAATAAACACTTAGATCAGGATTTACTAAACGATATTGAAATGGCATTGCTTTCTGCCGATGTCGGCGTAGAAACCACTGATCAACTGATTAAAACCCTGACACAAAAACTAGCACGTAATG